>Ga0180732_1000961_pt1 | contig 19932 bp, 16 predicted proteins | sample KR11_01MetaG_FD_148674 | JGI IMG/M metagenome (GOLD analysis project Ga0180732, IMG submission 148674) | Groundwater microbial communities from the Olkiluoto Island deep subsurface site, Finland - KR11_0.1 MetaG | ecosystem: Environmental > Aquatic > Deep subsurface > Groundwater | place... | reverse complement strand
TGTTTCATAATGATTCTCATAAATCTATTATGAGCCGCGCCTATCTTTTGGCAATATGAGTCCTTTGGGGCTCATTTTGCGTTAGAATGATAATTCATTTGGGTATCATCTTGCGTTGGACAAGACTGGCGCTTGACAAGTTTATATTTTCAGTTATAGTGTTAGTAGTATATATGGAGGTTCTATGACAGTAAACAAAACAAGAATGTTCTTTAGAAGAAAAGTAATTGTGACTGCAATAAATCCAAAAAGAAGCTTCATTGAATCAGATGCAGCAAAATTTTTTGGAATGATCTTTGCAGCAATATTGTTGTTCGGCGCAATGATTGCAGTAGAAAATTTTAGCGAGTATATGGTAAGTTCCCACAAGGCCACCAACCAAGAACTTATTGAGATAAACAATCCGATAGGGATTGGAACTAAGATCATATATCCAAATTACATGCCATTGGCAGCAGCAATAGTCATTGAAAATAATAGCAGATATGAGCTGAGGATCATAAAGTATGACTCAGTTTCTTGGGTTCCAAAAGGAAAATATCAGCTAAAAATGCTTGCTGCTGACGGAACGGTATTGACAATGGATCGTAGCTTTATTAAAGCGATTCGCATGGATGAGAACGAAGTCCTGCCAATACCAACAGACAAAGAAATAAAGAGATGGAGCATTGAATTTCTCGATCTCTAAATAGGATGCCTTTTGGCTCCTTTTTTTATCCTCCTTTTTATTAAACCAGATTTGGTAATTTTTTAAAAAAGTGCTAGAATACAAATAGAAAAAATTAATAGATTTATTAAGATAATATGCTAATATATCTAATTGCATTTTTCTTAAAAAATGGTAAAATAATAACATAGCAATAAAAATTAATTTAACAACATGCAGTACGCTAATAAATTAAAATAAAAATATGACAAAAAAATTTTGTGGAAACAAAAAAAGGTTAACTTTAACAATTTTTGGAATTCTTCTTTTCTGGATAATAAATGTTCCCATATCATACGCAGGCGATGAAATAGAATGCGCGACAGAGCCCGACGGAGTATGCAAATCTCATTACGAGTCATGTATTCTTTGTAGCGCCTTTATAAGCACTTGCACGGTAAATGCCGACAATCTTGGCGATACCCTTGGCAATTTAACGGCCATAAACGCTTGCGGATGGACAGCGCTTTCCGATCCATTTACACACAGATGCAAAACTGGAGCGTGTCCAAACAGCAATGCGGCAATAGATCCGGCGGGTGTTGGTGATCCGGGTCTTCAAGTAGGCGATCCATGCGTAGTAAGAATACTTGATGGCGGCTCTAATGTTGTGTCGACAGGAAGTCTTCCGCTTGCAGATCGTGGCGTATGGGATGATAATGAATTAAAATGTATTCGTTGTGCCATCTACAGTGAGAGTAAGATTTATGGCGACAGTGCTGGTATTTATTATGATACAGTTGCTGATATATGGAATGAAGCAGGCGATGGACAGTTTGATTCAGCTTGCGCAGGGGTTGTGCCGGCATGCGATGAAAAAGTCCAAGATGAGAATTGCGGCGGAACTAACACTTGCGACGCTACTGGTTTGTGCGTGGCGGCGACTTGTCCTGTCGGCGATTTTACATGCCAAAATGAATGCACTCCCGTAGATTCGTATCAATGTAGCGGCGCCCAACTTCAAAAATGCATAACAACTTGCGATGCTGATACTTTTAATGATTGGTGCAACACTGCAAAATCGGCAAATGAAGTGGGCAAATGCAATGATGGCGTTGATAATGATTGCGACGGGAATACGGATGGCGCTGATTCTGATTGTACTGCCAACTGTCTGCTTTGGCCAAATAAGTCTGTGTACAAGAAAGGTCAAACTATAAATCTTTTTTATGCGAAAGTTGATTGTAGCGGAGGAAGTAGCGTAATTATTAAAGATAAGAATGGCGCTACTAAAAAAACTGATACGGGACCATCTAGCAATTGTAATGTTGGATGCGCGGTTAACCCCAGTTGCGGGTGGATTTTATATACAATTCTTGCAGGTGATCCCGTAGGCACATGGACCGGGGAGCTTGATTCATTTTCACCAAGTTGCACTAACAACGCATCTTTTATAGTCGTAGAATGTTTTGATAATAGCGATTGCGCGGTGGGAGAAACATGTAATGCTAGCGGAGTTTGCGCCGCCGCCGCAACTCCTAATTGCAATCAGCTTGCTTGCGGTGGCGCTGTTTCCAATCAACCTTGTAAGTGCGGAGAGCGACTGGTAAGCGCAAATGGCGATTATTGCTGCGCGGCAAGTAATTATTATGGAGACATAACAACTTGTAAAAATGCTTCTAACTGTAATATTGCCGCTAGTTGCAATAACGATAATGTAAAAGATGCGGGAGAAGCATGCGATGGGACGGATTTGGCCGGCGAGACTTGCGCGGATTTTGGTTTTGTGGGAGGAACTTTGAAATGTTCAAGCTGTGTTTTTGACACAAGCGGATGCGCCAACTATACCCCTCCCGTCTGCAATCCGAACGCTTGGTTTTTATGCAATACCCTGGAAGGAACGGTAGATGATATATTTCAAGCCGGCGAAACGATGATCGGATATATTTTGGGAATTATCGGTTCAGTGGCATTGCTTTTGATTATTATCTCGGGAGTGATGTATATGACTTCCATGGGGAACGAGGAAAAAATAACCACTTCAAAAAAAATTCTAACCGGAGCCGTCATCGGTCTTGCCATCGCGCTTCTCTCTTATTCCTTGCTGCAGCTTGTCATTTCAATTCTTTGAGGCTGGTAATTGGTAATTAAAAACTTTTGACAAATACAAAATATCTGATAAAATGTATTTGTGATCATAAAATTTAGTAAATTATCCAAATTATGAGTATTTTGAGAGAAATAACGGTAAAATCAGAAAAATATTGGAAAACTGACGAGATATTGGTTTTTATCGGTCCGCGACAGGCTGGTAAAACTACAGTTCTGAAGCAAATAAAAAACGACTTGGAAAAACAAGGCGAAACTTGCTTTTTTTTAGACTTGGAAGACCCGGAATATTTAGGGCTGTTGAATCAATCTCCTAAAAATCTTTTTAAAATTTTTTCCATTAATTCCGCCAGGAAAAACTTTGTTTTTGTTGACGAGGTTCAATATCTGAATAACCCGTCAAATTTTCTCAAATATCTTTTTGACGAGCATAAAGAAAAGCTAAAATTAATAATTTCCGGATCATCCGCTTTTTATTTGGACAGAAAATTCAAGGACTCGCTGGCCGGAAGAAAAAAAATTTTCAATGTCTACACTTTGTCTTTTAGAGAATTTTTAAAGTTTAAAAAAGAAGACGATCTGGCGAAGAAAGACTTCGGCAAAATCAGCCTTGAGGAAAAAAGCAAAGTAAGCTTATATTACCATGAGTTTATGGTTTTTGGCGGCTACCCGAGAGCAACGCTGGCTTCTCTGGAAGACAAAAAAGATATTCTGAAAGAAATCGCCTATTCTTACATAAAAAAAGATATTTATGAGGCAAACATCAGGCAAGATGAAATGTTTTACAAGCTTTTCAAAATTTTGGCGGACCAAGCGGGAAATTTGGTAAACGCGTCAGAATTGGCGAACACTTTAAATCTTTCCAAAACAGCTATTGATAATTATCTTTATGTAATGCAGAAATCTTTTCATCTGGCTTTGATTCGACCATTTTTCCAAAATATCAGAAAAGAAATTACGAGGATGCCGAAAGTTTATTTTTATGACTCGGGACTAAGGAATTTTTTTGTAAACGATTTTAGCCAATTTGAAACAAGAAATGACAAAGGCCAATTGCTGGAAAACGCGGTTTTCAGGCAGCTTTTGGAAAAATACGACACTGACGAGATAAAATTTTGGAGGACGATAGATCAAAAAGAAATAGATTTTATAGCCGGGGACTCGGCTTTGGAAGTAAAAACGGACTCCGGCAAATTCAGAGAAAAAAAATACAAGCTGTTTTTGGAAAACTATCCAGACAAAAAACTTTCGTTTGTTTCTTTGGACATTGAAGCGAATTCTGCGGATTCATATCCTGTTATTGATGTTTGGGGCGTTTAATTGTTGGTTGATTGAACTTAGGCTTCCCGTGAAAACTGATTTGCAGCCAGTTTCAAGGTGTTTTCTAAATTTCAACAATTTTTGTTATTCTTCAAAACAAAAATATTTTTAAAAACTTTATTTTATTCGCGATATATATTATAATTATTATAAACACAAAGCCTGTCTTGAATTTAGTTTAGGAGCGGTTTTATAAACAGGACAAGATATATTTAATTCTTAACAAAAAATTTATGCCACAAAAACAATCTTATCAGCACGCCTCTTTTTTCAGAGGCGCGAGCTTAATCGTCGGAGTATTCACAATGAGCGCGATTATCAGCTTCGCGGTTCTCGCATGGACGGGACCGACTGCCAATCCTCCCGCTAATAATACTCCAACGCCTTTAAATGAGAGCAATACCAGTCAAACCAAAGAGGGAGGATTAACTCTCAACACCGGCGGCGCGACTAATGGCTTGATTGTGCAGAGTGGCAATGTCGGCATTGGGACAACGAGCCCGGGGGCGAAATTGGAAGTAAATGGAGGTGTAAAAATAGGGTAACTACTCACCTTCTTTTAAAAAATGTCATCCCGAGCGAAGTTTTGGAGCCTCAGCGACAAAACGAAGCCGAGAGCCTGCCCTGAGCGAAGCCGAATGGGGATCCCTCTTTAATTCACAAAGATGATTATCAAAACTAAACCCGTATTAGAGCGATTCCTCCGCTCCGCTTGCTCGTTCCTCGCTGCGCTCCGGTCGGAATGACAAATTTTATTTTGTTAGAAGTGAATTCACAAAGTGGTTGAGTAGTTACGTAATTTGTAAATAGTAATTTGTAAATAGTAATTTATAATTTGGGATTGGTTAGCAATTTAAATAATTTGGCAATATAACAATATAACAATTTAATAAAAACTATGCTTAATATTCTAATACAATCAGTTCAAGCCGCTGAAACTTTAGAAATAAACGGACTGGTTTTGAATGTCAGCTGGTGGCCGTTTCTTTTTGCTTTGGTAAAATACCTGTTGATTTTTATGACGATATTGTTTCTCGCCGCAATAATTTTAATCGTTATAAGAATACAAGGAAGCTTTAAAATCAGAATAAGAGAAGCGGTGGAAGAAGCGATGGAAGCGGGAAGATTGCCGAAAACCAAATTCCAAAGAGAGTGGGAAATGATTATATCCAAATTGGAATCCGCCTCCCCCGAGGATTATAAAAAGGCGGTTGTTCTTGCCGAAGAATTGTTTAATAGGGTTTTAAGAGCGGCTAATTTTTCGGGAAGCAATATGCGGGAAAGGCTGAAAAAAATACCGGACAGCCAGCTGGAATATAAAGAAGACATTATTTGGTCTCACGAGTTAAAACAAAAAATTCTGGCGGATGAAAATTTTCAAGTTGATCGCGAAGAAGCGGAAAGAGCTGTTTATATTTTTCAAAGAGCGTTAAAAGAAATGACAGTGATATAAATTCTATTGTTGTTTATTTTCAAATGTGGTATAATAATAAAAATAATTACATTGCTGAACTGTTATATAATAATTATAAACAATTTAGCAATTTAGCAATTTAGCAATTAATAATTTATGTCTTCAATAAACTTATTGCCAAAAAATGTTAAATTGAAAAACAAGCTATCCGAACAAAGGAAAGGTGTTTTTGCAGTTTCATTTTTAATAGCGGCTATTTCCGTTATTTCTTATTTGGGAGTATATATTGATAAATCATTCGCTTCTAACGAAGCAGATCTTTTAAATTCCAGGCTTGAAGCTCTGGACAAGGACATAAAAAGTGAAATTGATAATAACAATTCGTCTTTAATGGAGGAAAAAATAAAAGATGCAACACTACTGTTGGATGAGCACCATTATTATTCCAAAGCTTTTAAATTAGTTCGGAATACAATAATTGATAATGCTTATCTTGTAAATAGCGATTTTTCTGTTGACGGGGAAAATCTAATTTTGAGCGTAAGAGGAAACGCCGAGAATTATCTGGCGGCCGTTGATCAAATCGCGGTTTTTAAAAATTCTTATTGGTTTGATGATGTAAAATTTGATAATATTGCGGCTGAGGGAGGGGGGGAAGTGAAATTTAGCGCTGAAATGAAACTAAAAAAAGATCTCATTTTATATCATAGGAATTATTGGGATTTTGGCCTGGCGCTGCTTTCGTCAAAAACAAACAGGTATTTGAAAATAAATGAATATTCCGCTATTTTAAAAGAAGCTGCCGATCAAGAGAGTTTTGTAGAAGTAAAGTTTGGCGGTATCGCATACGATGAAAAAAAGCTGGAATCGCTTGAGAATGATCTGAGAAAAATGGAAATTTTTGTTAAAAAGGCATCAGTTCTATATGATTTAAATAAAAAAGAAAGTTCCGGAGCGATTAAGTTTAGCGGAGAAATGGAATTAAATTTTTAAAATTAGAATTTCCTTGCCTCCTGCCATTCCAGAAAATTTCGCATCCGCCCCGTTCCTAATTCTTATTAGGAACGGGGCGGAGGAAAAATTTATCTGGAATCCAGCAAGCCTCAATAAACAATATTTTTCGTATAATTTTGACAAAACGAAATAAACTGGATCCCGGACATTTTTTCTGAAGTTTATGCTGATGAAAATCAATACTATCGCTTCAGAAAAAATTCTGGGATGACAAAAGTGACAAAAAGCGAGGAATTCTTAAATACAATAATTTATATAAACGATGAATATAACAGAAGAAGGAAAATTTTATAGCGATCCGCGGAGTTCAAAAGAACTATTGTTTTTGTTTTTATTTTTAGTTTTAACGGCCTTTTGCATTTTTATGCATAGCTTTGTCGCTCCCTTGCGCGAAGAAACTGAACTTGTAAAGCTGGAAATTGCGATTAAAGAGAAAAATATTGAATCTAGGGAATTGTGGCTTTCGCGCATTGTTAAGCTTAATGAAAAAAATGAAGCTAACATAGAGGATATTAAAAAAATTAACAGCTTAGCGCCTAACAGGAATAATTACGAGGATTATCTGGCTCATATCATAAAGCTTGCCGGCAATAAAAATGTTATTGTTGATAGTTTTTCTGTTTTAGAAAATCAAAAAAAAGACGATAATAACAGATTAAACAGCGCTAAAATCAGCTTTTCAGCTTCCGGAGGATATTCTAATTTTATAAGTTTTTTGGAAGATATTGAAAGAAGCATTCCGTTTACGCAGGTAGAGTCAGTAATGGCTGCGAGAAGCGAAAGCGATCAAGATGATATGAAAAGCGGGGGCATAGCGGGCTCAATAATTAATTTTTCCGCGGAGTTAAGTTTTAATTACTATTAAGGCGATGAAAATAAATTTTGGCAGAAAAATATTACAAAAAATAAAAGATAAAAAAGAATATCTTGCCATATTTTTTACGATGATTATTTTTTTATTTTTTACAGCTTTTGTTTTTTGGGGCGCTAAGCCGGAGCAGGGCGATATTCCCGATTATGAAAGTTTGATTGAGAACAATTTTAATGAATATAACAAGAATATAAACAGGACAAGCAACAGCTTGAAAAAAATACTGGAAAATGGCCAATTAAATGAAATAACGAGTTATGACAATCTGATTGAAGACAGTTTTCATACTCAAAAAAACAGGAATCCTTTCGTCAAATCGTTTTAAATAATAAATAATAATTATGAACACAAAAACCAAAAAACCAAAAAACCTGCCGATTTTTATGTCTTTATTTATGGCTATTTTCGGCCTTTTACTTTTTTATATAATCGGAGTTTTAATGCAGATGGATGAAAAAAACAGGAATGGCGCTCTATCAGGCCAAGGCGGCTTATCGGAAAACGGCGAGTTTGCTCCTTATTTTCCGGGATGCGGTTTGATTAACAATAGCTGTCTTAGCTCAAAATGCGATCAATATTTTTTGTGCAATGACAAAAAGTATCTTGTCTGCGAGATTTATGATTGCGGAGAAAATTTTGGAATCGGAACAAAAGATGAAAGCGGAAAAATAAACATAGAGAAGAAGATAAAGCAAGACAGGGAAAAAATAATGGAAATGGTCAACAAATGCAAGGGGAAAATTGAAATCATGGATAATACCTGCGAAAGCGGAAAACTTAAAATTCAGGCAAAAGTTACAACGGACGGGGATTGTAAAATAGAGGCGTTTATGGCCGCTTATGGCGGCGATCAAGCCGAATCCAAGAATTTTATGTCGGCTGAATTTTCTGATTTAGGGAATAATCTTTACGCGGTTGAGATCGGCAGATGCGATAATATTTTGGAAGTTATCGCCGTGGGAGAGGGCGGGGTCAGCATAAAAAAGATTTTTGAAAAAACCATTGAACAGTGAAACAAAAAAATCGCGGAAGATAAATGTTCAAATTTTAAATATCATACTTTAAAGCCGCGCTTATCTTAAAATAAATTACATGAAACTAAAAATAAAAAGCATAAACGGCATATTATTTAAGAAAAATTTATACTTGATGTTATTTATTTTCTTCTTTATATTTTCCGGCGGTAACGCGCCTTTGGCGCGGGCGGCGGAGTGCACGGGGCCTGCCGATGTGGTATTGGCGATAGATCGCTCGGCAAATATGGCGGGAGGAACCAAATTTGAAACTGTAAAAAGCAGCAGCGTTAATTTTATTGATAATCTGTTTTCAACTCCTCCTTATGACAGTTTTTATCCCTATAATTACCATCAAATAGGATTAGCGATTTTCAATAATAACATTACCAGCGAGGCTTTGACTACGAACTATGCGTATATCCAAAATGTTATCTCAAGTTTAGGGGTCCCGGACTCATCTTGCAAAGCCGGTGAAGCCGTCCAGAAAGCTCAGGCTAATTTGAATGCCAATGGAAATATAAAAGCTACGAAAACCATTATTATTTTAATAGCCGGTCCTCCTGACAATTTAGCTTTTGCCATTGACCAAGTCAGGATTGCGAAAGAATCGGGAACGAGGGTGATTTCCGTAGGAATTAACCTTGATAAAATTGTTGATCCGCAAAGAAAAGCAAACGCGGAAAATTTTATATCAAATGTCAATATTCCTTTTTATGACTGCTATTATGCTCCTGACGATCCCGATGCCACTTTAGACGGATGCACCTCTATATCAACCAGTGATTTAAATAACAGCTTGAATACTGTCTATGCTGACATAACAGGAGCTGTTTGCGATGAAATCGCTCCGACATTGGAAATTTCCAGAATTCCTTCCGGCGCCTTATATAGTATTGACAAGCTAATAATCACATCAATTGCCACTGATGACATTGGTTTTAAGAGCCATTCAATAGTTTGGAGCAGTGATAATCTAGTTACTCAGACAAAAATAACCAATTGCAGTCTTATTGGAAAAATCATAAGCTGCGATACCGGATTAATAGGACCCTTTGCCGTTGGAAAAACTATAAATTTTGGCTCTAGCGCGACAGACGCGAATGATAATGTAATAACGATAGATCCGCTTAATAATGCCGTCAAGGTTGCCACGGTTTCTTTAACTGTTCCGCCGTTGCTTAGAAATAAGTCTAACGAAATTAAAGTTAATATTTCAGATTATTCTGGCGCTGACAATTTTTATATCAGAGTTGACAATGGAGCGATAAGCAGAATTATTGATGAAAATAACGCGAGTTCAAAAATGACTTGTTCCGGCACTGGATCTGTTCGCGATTGCCTTTATTATTTTAATCCAGGCTGCGCGTCGGAAGGCGTTTATACCGATCCGAGCAACGCGGTGGATATTTATATTTATGCCGTGAGCAGCGGAATAACCAGGACCAGCTATATATCATCCAAACCTAATAATATACTTGGCGTATCAAGCGAGGGAATAGCATGGGGCAATTGCGGCAACGGGATTGACGATGATTGCGATGGGCTTACCGATTCTGAAGAAACAGTTTCTTGCGACGGGATCAGTCCTGTCATTGCCATTTCCAGAACTCCGAGCGGCGATGTTTATGACGACAATTCGATAACTTTTACATCAACCGCCGCTGATCCAAATGGAATAAAACAACATATTATCTATTATAAAAAAGAAGGCGATGTTTCTTGGACAACAGCTTTTAATTGTCTGGATGCGGCTCCTATAGATGGCAAGTGCGATGGAACAACGCAGAGCGTTACCGCTATTTCAGCGACAGTCGGACCGTTTAGCGCCGGGAAAAAGATATATTATTATTCCCAAGCGATTGATTATTCTGGAAATAATAACACGGGAAGCACTTTGCAAACAGTGAATTTTGTTGTTAAAAGCAGGGAATGCGAAGGCGTTAGTAATTTGGGAGCTTGCAATGTTACTTTGGGAGGAAAGTGCTGCGGGGGAGTTTGCGATAGCGCCATATCAAATCCCGGTTCTTACAATACCAGCTATTGCGCCAAAGAAATTTGCAATGGAACTTCGTGGGAATGGGGAATTGATATCAGTAAAAACAATACCATTTGCAGTGAATCTGGAAATACTGATGGATGCTATCCCTATCTTCCTACGGGATATTTTTGGGACGGCGGGTGCGAAGAAAGGGCGTACAGATGTTCTTCCGGACTCTGCGCTTACGGCGCAGTCAATAGAAATAGCGATTATTGCATCGGCGGCGGGTCTCTGATTCTTAATGATTATGAGTGCGTGAGCGAGTCCTGCGCGCTTAGTCCCAATCCGGCGGTGGAAAATAATATCTGTGATGTAACCATAGATAGTCTTTCCGTAAACGCTTATAACAGTGATGATGTTCTGATAGCCGGAAGTTCAGGAGTTATATCAGGCGAAGCGCTTGATAATAAAACAAACCAAATTTCTTTAATTTCAAGTGTTAGCGATATAAACGGAATCAGTGAGCATAGAATATATTGGCGAGTAAACAGCGGGGCATGGAGTAATAAAAATTGCGGAACATGTCCAAGCGGAAATACCTGCGATTGTGATAAAGATATAGGCCCTTATAATATCGGCGATGTCGTGAATTTTTACGCTTGGGCAAAAGACAATAGCCCAAATAAGACAGAGCGCGCAACCGCCACTTATTCTTTCACCGTCCGCGATTCGGATTGTTATAATATCCCAGGCGGCAACAAGGCTAATTTGACTCTGTGCGGCCCTGGATCTTTGACAAATGGAAAATGCTGCGCCGGAAGTTGCGATACATCCGTGAGTTCAACCTCCTTTGACGCGGAATGCCGCGTTGACGCGTGTAGCGGGACGAATTGGGTTTATGCGGCAGGCAATGAGAGCAATCCGTGCGGCGCCGCTGGAACTTGCTTTTCTTATTATACTGGCTGTATAAACGGAAATAAGTGCGCTTCTGGGTATTGCAGCCCTGATTTAGCCGGAAAGCGAGTTGATTTGTGCGCGGGAAATTTATTTGACAACTATGGATGCGCTTCTGGCTCTTGCGGACTTATAAGCGGAGGATTAAATTGTTCTCTTGTCGGCAACAGCGATGGCGACAGCGTAGCTTGCAACTGCGATTGCAATGGATATGACAGAGAAGAAAAAGTTTATTCCTCATTGAAGTTTGACGGGAAGGATGATTATATTAATCTTAATAATTTTATTTTTCCAACAGATCAAAACTCATTTAGCGCAGGTGCGTGGATAAAAACAACATCTCCTAGTATTATGAATGTATTTGGTGGTTATTACGCAGCTTATTATATGAGCATTTATAATAATAAAGTTGCATGGTATGACGGAAATTGGCGCTATTCTACGACAATTGTTAATGACGGAAAATGGCATCATATATTTTATATACTAGATAATACTAGTCATTATTCAATTTATGTTGATGGAAATAGGGAATATTATGGTCTTGTTTCCGGTTCATATTCCTATGCTAAAAATATTAAATCTATAGGAAAATATTATAGTAGTGATATTAGATATTTCAATGGTTCAATGGACGAAGTTCGCATCTACAACCGCGCGCTTTATCCAGAAGAGGTAAAAGACCATTACAATGGAATTTTTACCGACAATTCCGGGCTTGTCGGCTATTGGAATTTTAATGAAGGGACAGGGGAGACTGCAAATGATAGTTCGGGAAATGGGAATAATGGCAGTTTCTCAAATGTTGACGCAGTTCTTTATAATGGAGCACTGCTTGATAGTGCAGGGAAATATGGAAAAGGAATTAAATTCGACGGGAGTAACGATTATGTTAAAATAAATGGAAATGCACCCCTGAGTTCTTCCGCATATACCGTTGCGCTATGGATTAAGCCAAATCTTCAGAGTGAGTATTGGAAAGGTATAATAGGAAAAAATGGACGAAATTACAATATTTGGCTAGGGAATGCTAATGTTTTAAATGGTGGTTTTATACATCATCGTTTTCATGATAGTTCTTCGACAAATAGCGGTTGTCCAAATACGGCGGTAGGTTTAATAAGAACAGATGGGTGGAATTATGTTGTAATTACCAACAATGGAATCACTTGCAAAACTTATATAAATGACGGGGCAGCTGACTCGTCAGGGAGTGTTGTGGGTTCATTAATTGCTGATAATGGAACAACATATATGGGAAGCAATCTTGATTCAGGGGCTGGAAATTATTATAAGGGAATGATGGACGAGGTTAGATTCTATAATCGCGCTTTATCTGACATAGAGGTGCAGAATCTTTACAGGGCCGTATATACCGACAATTCCGGGCTTGTCGGCTATTGGAATTTTAACGAGGGGTCGGGAACGATAGCTTATGACAGTTCCGAAAACGGTCCGCAATGGGTGAAATATCATCATGACAGCGCTAGCGGAATAAATGGCAATGTGCCGATCAATTGGCAGGTTTGCGCGGACGGAAAAGATAATGACTGCGACAGCGTTACGGATGAATATGAAGCTGGCAATTCGCAGTGCGATGGAGAAGTGGACAGTGTTTTTATTGAAGCAACTGCCGTTGATAGAAATAATGTCAAACAAGCTCTTAATAAACCGACAGCTAATATCTACGATGCAGATGTTAGCCAGGCTTCCAATGACTTTACTTTATCGGCTACAAGTGGCGATGATTTTGGCATATATCAAACCAGGATTGAGTGGACAACGGACAACTGGGGAACTGAAAATTATAAGAACTGCGATTATACTGGGGTTTGTAAAGCATGTGTTATTGGCGGAACTTGTGGCGATGAATATGACATTATAAATCTTTCTTCTCTAATGGCTGATACGGTTTTTACCTATAGAGCTTGCGCTTGGGATAATAACAATAATAAAATTTGTTCAAGCGATTATAGCTTTGTTGTTCTAAATTCAAATTCAGCCCCCTATCTGACCGATCTTGGAGTTATAATTCCTAACTTTTGTGAAAAAGGGCTTGAATATATATTAAGCTGGAAATTTAATGACGATGATATTCTTGACAAGCAAAGCTATTACGAAGCGCAAGTAAAAGAAGGCAGCGATGATTTCACAACTGGTCCTTTTGTTGTTGATGTATTAAAATATGTTTCTGCCGATAATCCCGGTTTTTCTTATCATCCGATTATAAACGGCGAGAATTTGGAATACGGAGAAAAAGAATATTATTGGCGAGTAAGAGCTACGGACAGTAAACTCGGCGGATACGCGAAGACTTCTGAATGGATTGAAGGCGATTTATTTATCACTCCCGCTTACAAGTTTCCTCGGGTTGAATTTTCCGCTAACTTAGATATTGATCCCGGCAAAGATTGTCTTCCGAAAGGATGTAATTTTGGGGAAGATATAGTTTTTCACGATGATACTGTCTTTTTTGTCAGTTGCAATAGTTCAAATAATAAGCAATGTTTAAATACAGATGCCGCTAAATGCGATGTTGGCGAGGGACAATGCGTTTCTTGTTCGGGCAATTCCGAGTGCTTTAAATTTGATTCCCTTCCGAATATTAATTATTCTTGCGTCGCCGGAATATGCGAAGGTTCCGGCTCTTGTGTTGATGATAATGACTGCAAGTCTGCGGATTATGCTAAATGCGATGTTGGTAGCGGGCAATGTGTGGCTTGTGATGATAATTTACAGTGCGAACAGTTTATTCTTGAAAGCGAGTATTATATTTGTAATGCCGGAAAATGCGAGTTCCCAAGCCATAGGACATGGGATTTTTACGGTTATGGCGTTATAGGCAGCGCGGATCCAAATCCAATAAATAATTATGTTGAATCTGTTTATGACGATTATGATGTTATTTTAAAAATAACGGATATTACGGGCAAATATTGTTCAAGGTCCGAGAACATTAAACTTGGGGGAGAGCTTTACCCGGAATGGAATGAAGTTTTGCCATTTAACTAAGAAATATGAAATTTAAATATAAGGCAATATCAGCAAGCGGAATAGAACAGCTGGGAAAAATTGAAGCTGGCAGCAGGGAAAGAGTGATAGAATTGCTGCAGAAGCACAAGCTTGTTATTATCTCAATAAAAGAAATAAAAGAGTTGATTTCTTTTAAATTTCTTTTGGCGTTTTTTCATAGAGTCAGTCATAAAAAAATAGTGATTTTTTCAAAGGAACTTTCTATTCTTCTTATGGCCGGAGTGCCGCTCGCGGAGTCTTTAAAGATACAATACGATCAGGAAGAAAGCCTCTATTTTAAAGAGCAAATTTTTAAAATTTCAAATATGGTTGAGGATGGAGTTACTTTCTCGGCCGCTTTGTCAAAATTCCCCAATATTTTTTCTGATTTTTTTGTTAATATAGTTAAATCCGGCGAAGCGTCCGGAAAAATGCAAGAATCGCTTTTACATCTGTCGGATTATATGGAAAAGCAATATCTTTTAACCAGTAAAGTAAAAAGCGCTTTAATGTATCCCGCCGTTATTTTAGGAGGGTTTGCTTTGGTGGGAGTGGGCATGATGGCCTTTGTTGTTCCCCAGCTAGTTAGTATTTTTGAGGGAAGCGATCAAGAGCTTCCATTGCCTACAAAAATTTTGATTTTTGTGAGCGATTTTATGCAACATAATATCGTTTTGTTGTTTATAATGATAATCGGTTTTGTTTATGTAGCCAAGAAATATATCCAAACTCCGAAAGGAAAAGAGCAGGTAGATAAGGCGCTTTTGAAACTTCCGCAATTCGGCGGTTTGTTTAAAAAGTTTTATGTTGCCCGTTTCGCGGAAAATCTTTCTATGCTTATCAGCAGTGGAATACCAATTATCAGCGCGCTCAAAATTTCGGGAGATGTCGCGGGAAACGATGTTTACAGAAAAATAATTTATAGCAGTATTGATGAGGTAAAAATCGGAGGATCTATCGCGTATGTTTTTGAAAGAAGCGATCAAATGCCGCATCTTGTGGCGAGGATGATCAGGGTTGGAGAAAAAACAGGAAAGCTTGATGTAGTTTTGAAAGACATAGCTGATTTTTATAAGAAAGAAGTTGATATAGCGGTTGACGGACTGACGGCCATCATAGAGCCGATTATGATCTTTGTTCTCGGCGGCGCGGTGGCGGTTCTAGTCGCTTCAATCCTGATGCCGATTTATCAAATGACAACGATGATATGATAGAATTTAGAATTTAGAATTTTGAATTATGAATAACAATTCAAATAAAATAAAATCATTTACAGATTTAAACGCTTGGAAAGAAGCTCATAAATTAGTGCTGATGATTTATAAAATTACTAAAAATTTTCCAAAAGAAGAAATTTTTGGATTAACAAGCCAGATTAGAAGGGCTGTAATTTCTATAACATCTAACATCGCGGAAGGTTTTTCAAGACAAACATATAAAGAAAAAATACAGTTTTATCACATAGCCAAAGGTTCCCTAACGGAAGTTCAAGACCAGTTATTAATCGCAAGAGACATAAATTATATCAATAAACAAGATTTTAATGATATTGCCAATCAATCAGTCATAGTCCATAAACTTTTAAACGGTCTGATAAAAAAATCAAAAGATATTCAAAATTCAAAATTCAAAATTCAAAATTCCAATAATGGTTTTACTCTGATTGAATTAATCATAGTAATGGTTATTATCGGTATAGTTACCGCTATAATTGTGCCTTCTTATAATAAGGCCCGGAACAATAAAGACCTGCTTTTAGGAAGAGAGCAGGTTTCCGGCGACATAAGAATGGCGCAGAATTATTCTTATAATACTCTGAAATTCGGCGCGGCGTTTCCGGAAGGGGGATATGGAATTCATTTTGATATTAGCGGTGCCGGTGATCCGAAAAAATATATAATTTTTGCAGACATAAACTCAGATCAAGAATATGACGCGGGAGAGGAATCTCAGGAGTTGGAACTGCCTAGAAGCGTAAAAATATCATCTTTGAAAGTTGATGGTTCTTCTATGAATTATGTAGATGTAGTTTTTAAACCGCCTTATGGAAAAGTGTTTATAAAATCAGGGGGGAATCTTTATGCAAAATTAGAAATTAAGATTGAAAACAATGATGGTGAAACTAGAACAATTGAAGCGGAAGACTCGGGATTGATAAATTGATTTTTACTTAATAATCTATACGGGATGAAATGCGGGGTTAATAAATATTCAAAAATAATAAATTTATTTTCTGCTCGCGCAAGCAGCGGCTTTAGCTTGCTGGAAGTTATTTTTTCAATTGCCATTATTACCGTTGGCATTGTTTCTATTTTAACGCTTTTTAACTACAATTTGAAGGCGGAAATAAATAACAAAAATAAGCTAATCGCCATTTATCTTGCCCATGAATCAATTGAGATCGCAAGACAGCAAAGAGATAATGTTTGGTTTGGCGGAGACGCTAATTTTTTAGATAATACTGAATTTTTAGATGGGGAAGTTATAATTGGATTAGTTGATGAGGATAATAACAGGGACAATATAAGAGAAGGATGGGAAATTGCAGAAAGCAGTTCGGAAAGAAAAAAGGTTTATCTTTCTAACGATTCTTATGTTCAGCATGAAAATGTTGAAGGAAATTGGGCTATTTGGGGCTGGGAAGAAACTGGCTTTGAAAGATATCTAACAATAGAAAATAATTCAGGGGGGGGCGGTGTTAATGGGTGCGATATTGATGATTGTGTTAGAATAATATCCCATGTTTTGTTTAATGGAACGGAAATCGTTACCGTTACGGCGTATCTTTATGATGATTGGTATTAGATTAGAATTTGGAATGATGAATTTGGAATTTAGAATCTAGAATTATTATTCTCGTATTTTATCGCTAAGGAATTTCAATGCTCGCGCTGAACGAAGGCGAACAAACGCTTGTTCGCCTTCGTTCAGCGCGAAACCTAATTTATAAAAAGATATTCAAAATTCATGATTCATGACTCAAAATTCAATAACAATGGCTTTACGCTAATAGAAATTCTTGTGGCTCTCGCTTTGTTTTCTTTGGTTATTTCTATAACAGTCGGCATATTTGTAGTCGGAAGCGGTTCTCAAAGAAAAACCATAGAACTTTATACAATACAAAGAGAAGCCGGCTATATCATGGAAACAGTTTCAAGAGAATTAAGAATGGCGGTGGCGATAAATACGAGTCAAAAAAATAACAATGATTCTGAGATAGAATTTACTAATTATGAAGATGTCTTAACGACATATTGCGAATCTGATATTGGCGGAACTTGTGATGCCAGCGGAGAATATTTCTCGCGGAATGGAAGGCGCATCAGCTCTTCAGATGTAGTAATAGAAAATTTGAAATTTTATACTTCGGAAAGCTTTGATCAAACCCAGCCTCTTGTCACTATAGTTTTAAAAGTGAAATCAAGGGGAAAATACGGCACAAGCGTTGTTTTGCAAAACAGCATCTCTTTTAGAGTATATAACTTATAGCATTATGGAAAATAAAATTTTAAAGATTATGAAAAATCAAGACGGCCAGATCGCATTTTTTATTGTTTTTGTCATAATGTCTTTATTGCTTTTTATAAGTTTATTTCTAACTAATATGACAATAAAACAGACAAAAATTACAAGGAATACCCTTGATTCCGTTCAAGCTTACTATCTGGCGGATATGGGAGCAGAGCGTGTCTTGTGGGGTTTGAGGGCGGCCGGAGGAGATTTGGATGTTAGCGATTTTCCAAATTTAAATGACGGTATTTATTCTCAAACTATAACAAATTTAAAAGGAGCCGCGGCTCCAGCCGGTTTTTATCAAGCAATAAGAATTGCTCCCGCGGGAACTTTGAATATAAAAATATCCGGGGAATATCAAGAAACTTCAAGAGCTATAGAATTGTCCTGGAATTGATTTAATCACAAAAATTTCATTTTATTCTACCCGGCTTTAGCCGAGGGTTTGTGATGCTTTAGCATCGCGAGTTTTCAAAAGCGCTTAAAGCTAAAGCTTTAGAACCCTCAGCTAAAGCTGGGTAGAAATCTCTTTAAATTATACCCCCAAAAAAACACCCTTATTCAAGGTGTTTTTTGTTTTGCGGGGACGGCCGGACTCGAACCGGTGGCCTACTGCGTGACAGGCAGTCGCTCTAACCAACTGAGCTACGCCCCCAGAATTAACTTATAACTTGTAACCCATAACTTATAACATTTTCAAGTTTTGTTATTAGTTATATGTTATGGGTTATAAGTTATTTTGTCGCGTCGGGGAAATTGTAAAACCAATCAAACGGGTTTTTTTGGATAATTGTTTTTGCCAGAGTTTTCGCCGATTTTGTTTTTAGCAATTTCATACTGTGCCTGTTCCATCTTGTCAAATCTTTTGATTCTTTGAGATAATTGCATTGCAGAAGAGTTTGATTGATAAGATCGGCGTCTTTGGCAACGATTGATTCAATTGACTCTCTTTTTATATATTCATCCAGAATTTCAATAATTTCTTTTTCAAAAGGAGTATCGGAAAGCTGATCTTTTATAACTCTAGCTTCTTCCATTTCTGTGTAATGCGAGTGAATAAAATTCGCGTCCCCCGTTCTTGCTTCGGCAATGTCGTGGAATAAGCACATTTTCAAAACTTTATTTTCATCCGCCTTTTCCATTTTTGCCAGAATCATTCCGATAATCGCGACTTCAAACGAATGCGAGGCGATTGTATCATTCGCTTGCGGAAGTGTTTGGCAATGCATCCTTTTCATATTCCTGAGCGTTCCAATTTCAAACAAGAAGTCAGCGATTTTATTATAATTTGTATTTTGCTTTTTCATGTAACCTTCAACTGCTTATTTTGTTTAAATGTTAAAATGTTTATATGTTAATATGAGTAAAGTAGCAGGGGCGGGAATCGAACCCGCGACCTCGGGCTTATGAGTCCCACGCTCTAGCCAACTGAGCTACCCTGCCGGATTAACTAATAACTCATAACTCATAACCTATAACCTACAACCTATAACCTGTAAAATTTGTAATAACAAAATAAATAAATTTGTTATAAGTTATGAGTTGTTAGTTATAAGTTAATTTGTTGCGGGGGCTGGATTCGAACCAACGTCCTCAAGGTTATGGGCCTTGCGAGCTGCCGCTGCTCTACCCCGCTATAATATTAACTGATAACCAATAACTTATAACAAATAACATTTAAACTTTGTTTTTTGCGCTATCAATTGTAAATTATTCTTTTACCGTATTAGTATAAATTAGAAATAAAAATAAAGCAAGAGGGGAATTCATATAAACATATGAGCATTTAAACATATAAATATTTTAGCTTATCCCGCTTCTTGCGAATTCGCTTTAAATGAGCTATTATTAGATTATAAGATTTTAATTAAAAAATTTATGACCATTGGTTCTTATCTTTTAGGAATGATGATTAGCGCTGCCTTGTGCTTTATTTCATGGATTCTTATCATTGTTTACATCAATCCTGAAACAGCCGGCATCGTAGGAGTTTTTTTATTTTTCTTTATGCTGTTTTTTTTCTTGACTGGATTTTTTACTCTGATTGGATTTTATGCGAGGAAAAAAATTTCAAAGAATGCGGTT
>Ga0180732_1000960_pt1 | contig 19961 bp, 17 predicted proteins | sample KR11_01MetaG_FD_148674 | JGI IMG/M metagenome (GOLD analysis project Ga0180732, IMG submission 148674) | Groundwater microbial communities from the Olkiluoto Island deep subsurface site, Finland - KR11_0.1 MetaG | ecosystem: Environmental > Aquatic > Deep subsurface > Groundwater | place... | reverse complement strand
GGCGGTATGACGATTGGAAACGAGCCACGACCCGCATATGCGGAGGATATCGTGGAGGACTCACCCCACTGAAGGGCCGAACATGAAGAAAGTGTCAGGTTCCATGAGCTTCGATAGGCGATGAGCCCGAACGGGGGAGCCATATTTTCGGAAGCGTCGTGAAATGATCTGCCACTGGGGTCAATCTGCAATAACTGCCTTGTGGGTTGCTACCTTGATCCGGCTACGGCCCGATTATCTTCGTGAACCGCCCGGTGCGGACCCGCATGCCGGGTGGTGTGGGGAGGGGGAGAGAAAAACTCCCCCTTACCCGATTCGTGCCGCCGTAGGCGGTGAACTACTCAATGGCGTGCAGCTCGCGCGCGTTCGTACCGCCGGAGGCGGTACGAACAATTATTATTACGAATTATTTCCTAATAAAAAAACAGGATAAATAAATCTTATAAATAGTTAAAATTAGATTAATATACAATATGTTATGATATGAAATAATAATTTGATATCTAATTTAATAAAATATATTAAGTTCTTAAATTATAAGTTAATAATTAATTTATTTGTTTAAATCCTATATCTAAAAGTAAAATTAAGAAAAATTTCTTGTTTTTACTTTAGATATGGTGTTATTCAGAATTAATTCGTAATAAACCTGTATATAAGGTAAAATTACGAATTATATACTCTGTAAATATTAAAATTTCGAAATATTGGTCAGACTTTTGTTTTGTTGACTTAGTAGTCCAATTTATAAGTTCGGTGTCATATCGACCGAAGGGGGGATATCTTTTACCGGCTCTTATATCCATTAAGATTTCTCACGCTGTTCGAAATGACAAATACGCAATCGAATTTATGAAACTTAGTACTTAGTAGAATTGCCAAGTATCCGCTAAGTAATAAATATTATATAATAAGTCAAGGAAAAAACAGGGGATATGTCATGAGTCAAGAACCAAAGCTTCTGGAACTGGTTAGACAAAAAATCCGTTTGAAACATTACTCCATCAGGACGGAAGAAAGCTATATCGGCTGGATTAAACGTTTTATATACTTCCATGATAAAAAGCATCCGAAAGATTTGGGTAGAGCCGAGGTCGAAGCGTTTCTTTCCGATTTGGCAATCAGAGGAAAAGTATCGGCATCCACACAGAATCAGGCATTCAGTGCTTTGTTGTTTTTGTATGTAAAAGTATTAAACATGGATGTATTTGATAATATCGATGCATTCCGGGCTAAAAAGCCTCAGCGTTTACCAACCGTTTTGACATTTGATGAAACAATGGAAATCCTTGATGCAATGACAGACATTTTTCAGTTAATAACAATGATATTGTATGGATGCGGACTTCGCGGTATTGAATGCGTCAGGTTAAGAGTGAAGGATGTTGATTTTGGATTGAATCAAATAATTATACGAGATGGAAAAGGGCAAAAAGATCGTGTAACTATGTTGCCGGATGAGATTAAGCTACAGCTTGAAACGCATCTGAAATATGTAAAAAAGCAGCATGAAGCCGACTTATCCCAGGGCTATGGATTGGTTTTTCTTCCGGATGCCCTGGAAAGAAAATATCGAAATGCAAATAAGGAATGGGGATGGCAGTATGTCTTTCCGTCTAAAACGCTGTCGGTTGACCCACGTTCCGGAATAAAAAGGCGCCATCATATTCATTTAGACAGCTTGAATAAGGCTATAAAAAGAGCTGTAAAAGTTTCAGGAATTACAAAAAACGTTTCAAGTCATGTGTTTCGTCATAGCTTTGCAACACATCTTCTGGAAGACGGTTATGATATTCGAACCATTCAGGAACTGTTGGGGCATAAGGATGTGAATACTACAATGATATATACGCATGTGCTGAACAAGGGCGGTCGAGCCGTTCGCAGTCCTTTGGACCGGAGAAAACAACAGTGAAGAAGCCAATTGCAAAACGTCCCATTTTGGCCGATCACGGCGTTGGGTGAAAATTTTGCACTTTAGTGAAGCTTTAGCGCTATCCTCGAAATACTCCATGTATTCCTGCGGTTAAAATTTTCATCCGCCTTGACCTTGACCAAACTAAAACGTTTTGAAAGTGGCTCTGATATATATCATAATTGATCAGGCGTGATTTTAAATTGAAGTTTTCCAAACGAAAGCAGCAAGGACTTTAGGAAAACGGTTACTTAACAATGACTACTATTCTGATAATTTACCATTCTCAAAACGGAAATACAAAAATGATGGCCGAATCTGTTGCCAAAGGTGCGGCAAGTGTTGATAACATTGTTGTAAATCTCAAAACCGCAGCCGATACAACACTTGAGGACATTAGAAACTGTGGTGGAATAGTAATAGGTTCTCCGGAATATTTCGGATATATGGCAGGGATGATAAAAGATTTTTTTGACAGAACATATGAATTTGTAAAGAATAATAAAAAAGAGTTCCATAGACCGTATACTGTTTTTATCAGTGCGGGAAACGACGGGAGAAATGCACTTAATCAGATTGAAAGAATTTGTCTGGGATTTCCGTTTCGTAAAGTATATGAACCCATCATTTCCAGAGGTAATATAACAAAGGGTATTTTAAATAAATGTTTTGATATGGGGCAGACCATCGCAGCGGGATGTGACTTTGGGATATATTAGTATCGGTCTAAGCCCTCCACCTATGGTGGAGGACCCGGAAAGGTTCTACCGATCCGGTGAGAAATAATATAGGTAATTCCTCGGGAAAGCCCTTTTGGGCAATACAGGAGGAATTACCTATGCATGATTGGGAAAGTTTATCCCATATCAGATGGGATTGCAAATACCATGTGGTATTTGTCCCGAAGTTTCGTAAAAAGAAATTGTACGGTAAATTCAGGGATCGAGTTGGCGAAATATTGAAAGACTTATGTCGTCAAAGGGGTGTGAATCTTGTTGAAGGGCATTTAATGCCGGACCATGTCCATATGTGCATAAGCGTTCCACCAAAATACAGCATCGCCTTTGTGATAGGATTCCTAAAAGGCAAAAGTGCTGTATTAATCCATCGTACAGTGTTGAAAGAAAAACGGGTGTCTGGGCTGCATTTTTGGGCCAGAGGATATTGTGTCAGCACTATTGGGTTAGATGAAGATACCATAAGAAAATATATTCGCGATCAAGAAAAAATTGATCAGCAACAAATGGAACTTGGTTTAGAATAAATTAACCATTAGCCCCAACGGGGCTTTCCCAAAGGGTGGAGCCTCACTTTTATTGAAAGCCTTTCCACGACTGACTTTGCTTAAATGCCATATTATATTCAATCACAGGTATCATGACCAAGCGAGGCCAAAAAAGGTCTGAGGGATCTCATCATAACATCAAGCTCAATTTCATAAAGAGAAGGAACAAAATTAGCCTGCCCGTGCCCGTCACTAACTTTTCTTAATAATAGCTGTAAATCCAGATTTTTAAAAAATTCCTTTATCTGAAGGGAGGGTGGATAGAAGGCGATCAGGTATCTTTGTTTTTCTTTTATTTTAGTTTTATATAGTATGGTTTTGATCAGAGCAGGATAAGCTACGCTGATACTCACAGCAAAAGAAGAATAGCTGAAAAAAACGCCTTCATTTAAGGATAGAATGTCGCTGATTGCTTCGGGTGTGAGATGAGGTTCAAACTCCCTGTGTTGTTTCAGCTGTTCATATATGTCTTTTTTAATAGGCAGACAGATTTGATGGCCTACATAATGCCCCCAGGAGTCGAAGATAATACGATTCAGATCAGGAAGGATCGTGCTGGCAGCCTTTATTACATCCTTTCCCAAAAGTTTATCCGTACCATAAATCTGGCGATGACAAGAAAGAATCAGGCTGATGTGCTTATCGGACTCAATTGGTTCATCACGAGTATAAATTCCATCACGGCCTTTCTGGTGCCCTCCCAATAAGTCATTGCCACTTAGCTGTGAGGCTTCGAGCAAAGAGTAGGCAAAAACCCTTTTTTGCAGCGAATACCATACAGGTTGATCAGCGTTGAGGGCAACGCATACCTGCATCGGGATTCCGGTGATTTCGGAAAAGTCGTGAAGGTTGCTGATATGAGCATTACGGCTACCCTTTTCCCAGTACTGCAATTCCCGAACACTGATTCCGATCAATTCCGCAAATGATGCCTGGGTCAGCTGGCGCCACTTCCGGTAATCTTTGATAAGATGCCCAAGAGCTTTATATAGTTTTAAATCAGAATATGCAATTTCTGTTCGTTGAGATGATGCCATAAGTGAGATATCTCAGTTAAGTAAAAAAGAAAGATTTCTGGAGAAAGATAATTTTAATCAAAATTATAGACTAAATTAAAGATTAATAAGATTAGGTTCATCTGCTTAATAATATAAATATTTGAAAAACGTTCTCTTTTACCCGATTTCTGCGTCAGGCTCGAATTTCAATCCTCGAAATACTTTATATATTAGTTTGGTTGAAATTCTCACCTTCCTCGAATTTGAGCAAAATTGAACATTTTTCTAAGGTCTCTCAAATTGCCCAGCTAAACGATTATTCAACATTATACGGGAATTAGCTCATTTGTCAAGTTATAACAGGTGATGGTGCAGGGTAACCGCATTTGGAATTAATATGCCATTTAATAATTTTGCGAAACACCCAAACCGTCATGCCGGACTTGATCCGGTATCCAGAACCCAATGGAATTACTGGTTTCCGGCCTTCGCCGGAATGACAAAAGTGGAGTTTTCCAGCTTTTTACATGACCATGAATTCCAAATGCGGTTACCCTGGGTGATGGTGCATCAGCGAATCGATAAAGATATTTTGCTTTGCCGAGCCCGAGATAAATCGTTACATGGGGCGTATCCGGATGGGTAATCAGATCATCAACTTTGGCAAGGGCGAGATCACTGTTGAGCCGTTTAAGAGGTGGAAAGATCTATTGACCGATGTGACGATTTCCATCCAATGGAATATCAAAATGGAATCGGCAGGCGGCATCGTTTTCCCGAAAATTATGGGCCTGCCTGGCTGCTTAAAGCAGGATTGCTGAAAGCTTTGTGAGCGTATAACATATTCTTTTCATTGAACAACTGATTAGCAGGGTCCATCTTTATCAAAAGGAGAATTCGATTGTCTGATCAACAGATCGAAACGGAAGAGATTAACAAAAAACGGCTTATAAAACCGGTATTTGTGCCGCCGGTCCATGTGCCGTTATCTAAAGGTGTTATCATTGTAGATGAAGAACACTGTACTTGCTGCATGCATTGCGTGCATGCCTGTTCTCTGACCAATGAAGGGGTTTGTTCACATGAACTGGCCAGGATACAGCTTGCGGAATCCACGAATTATATCTTTGAAAATTCGGCCAAACCTTGCCTGCAATGCGTTGATCCACAATGCCTGCGCTACTGTCCGACGGGCGCCATCAAAGTGGATGCAGCAACAGGCGCCAGAATAATTGAGCAGAAGTTTTGCATTGGCTGCCAGAACTGCATAGAGAAATGCCCTTACGACCCACCGCGTATCAGTTTTAATAAGGCAAAAAAGAAAGCCGTCAAATGTGACCTCTGCGGCGGAGACCCCGCCTGCGTTAAGGCATGCTCACACGGAGCGCTTACCTATTTCACTGATCCGAACGGTGTCCAAACCGGATACATACAGCCGAAAGGAAGTGTTTAACTATGGCGGAACAATATGGCTACGCAGGTAAGATTCTTCGGGTAGATTTAACTGATAAAATAATTACCGAGATTCCCAGTGCAAACTATCTGCCCAAATATGTTGGTGGCAGAGGCCTGGCAGCCAAGATTTACTGGGATGAGATAACACCGGAAATCGGCGCCTTAGATCCGGAAAACAGACTTATCTTCGCCACGGGAGCACTCACTGCTACAGGTGCAGCCTATGCCGCACCGAGCGTATGCCTTGCCAAAGCTCCCTGTATATATCCTGTAAGCACTATTTACCCATCTATCGCTTTAGGACGTTGGGGATATGAGATAAAATTTGCCGGATATGATGCCATTATCGTGCAGGGTAAGGCCGAAAAACCTGTTTATCTCTGGATAAAAGACGGGCATGTGGAAATACGGAATGCGGCCTCGCTTTGGGGGAAGACGACAAGCCAAACCCGTATGAAGTTAATGCAGATGCATGGCAAAAATGTACAAGCTGCATGCATCGGACCGGCCGGGGAAAATCTGGTCATCCAATCCATCATTGCCGTTGATTGCAATACCGCTTTCGCCCACGGCGGTTTTGGGGCAGTCATGGGCTCCAAGAATCTCAAGGCTATCGCAATCAGAGGAACAGGCAGCATTAAGGTGGCCAATCCTAAAAGAATTCTGGAAGTAAACGAACATATGAGAAAAGTGGCTACGATATTGCCCGGAGAAACGAGATCCGTCGGCGGAAAAACCATCGTAGGCAAACATCGGCCACCGGTTCCATACTTCTGGCAGTATATGTGGCCAAAGGGAACCAAGATGGGCCGGGAACAAGAACTTGGTCTTGTAAAAATGAGTCCGTCAGGGTGTCCCGGTTGCAACACTATCTGTAAGACTAAAGTCCGGCTTGCAGATAATGCTGTGCACAGTGGTTCGTTTGAGTGTGGGGAGTCCCTGCTGTGGGCCGGACAAGAACAGGAATACTATGGCGGACGCCCGGCGGGCAGAGTCCTTTATGAATTCGCCATACTCACCGACGATTTAGGTATCGATTCTTCTCTCGTCAGTTCTATGGCCTGGATGGGATTCCCGGTGGACTTTGGCCCTGAAGCTCCCGGAGGTGGGTCCATCATGCACCTCGATATGTTGCGGGAAGCTCACAAAAGAGGAATCCTGACCGAAGAGAATACCGGATTGCCCTGGTCAAAATACGGAAGCCAGGAGTTCTTAAGAGAATACACGTATAAAATAGCCTATAGAGAAGGCTTCGGAGATGTGATCGCCAAAGGCCCCGCCCTGTCAACGAAATACATTATGGAGCATGAAGAGTTTGGTCCCAGACGCCGGGAAATGGAATATTTATATCAAAAAACGTACACTAAGGCCGGCCAATTCGGCGGCATGCGCCGGCACGCCATCGTGTGGGGTAAAGGCGTGGGGGATTGTGTAGTCAGTCCCATGTGCACTCTCTTTGCTCTGCATAGCATAAAAAGAGGAAAAGAGTTGGAGGTAATGAACAATGCAAGAGCCGATTCTGCATGGCTTATCAAATGGTACGGTACAGACAAAATTAAGGATACCACTTATTGGGGGGAAGACGTTGCTAAAGCAGTAATCATTCATGATTATTATCATATGGAAGGCGATTGTGCCACTGTTTGTTCTTTTAATTCGGAGCTGACTTTAATGCGAGGGTTAGCGCTGGATGAGGAACTCACGTGGGGCAGTGTGCACGGAACACCTGAGCAATGGAGTGCGGTGTTTGGAGAAGATATCACGCAAGAAGACTTAATGAAGCAGTACGAGAGGCTGGTAAATCTGGAGAGAGCAATATGGATCAGAGACGGCTATTTAGAGGGTGCCGCCGATGCGTTTCACGATGTCATTTATCAGGAAAAAAGTAAGGCAGGCGATGTACTCTTTCCCAGAGAAAAGCTGGAGAATCTTCTTTCGGTCTATTATCAACTCAGAGGATGGAAGGATGGAGCCCCCACAAGAGCTAAGCTTGAGGAACTGGGCTTGAAGGATGTGGCTGATGAATTAGAGCGTAATGGAAAACTTACTTAAAATATATACTAAAACGGAGGTAAGATGATGGCGGAACAGAAAAAAGCTACAAGTAATGTAAAGACTGCAGATGAGATGAATCATATGAGGGAACTGCCCAAAGAACAATTAAGTGAGCACTTCCAGGACCATATTGCATTTCTGATTATGGGCAAATGTGAGGGGAAAGACATCTTTATGGCATTAGGCATGTACCATGTGGGGGGAAAAGTCTGGGGCATTGCCGATGGGATAGTACAGCAGACGAATCTGATAATCACTCCCAGCGATCATCGCACGATATCAAATAACGAATTTGTCGGCAACCGCATTGGACCGACGGATGAATCCGCAAACTTTCAGGTTGTTGAGGAATCCGACAAAGTAATCTGGAAAACCGGCAACCGCCAGATTACATGCCGTATGCCCTACTGGGAGTTAAAGGGAGAGCACATGGGTGTTGACCTTGACTTAACGATTGGCGGTATCGGCGATTCCATTCCATATCATGGTCCCTGGACTGACCTTGCCGCTAAAGGTTTGGCAGGTAATGAACACCTTTGCTGGGCATCGGGAAGCTTCACATACCAGGGTAAAAAATATACCCTTGATGAGGGCTGGGCAGTCCGAGAGCGAACCTGCCTGGGTAAGGGTTGGGATGTATTAACACTGTTGGGCCACTCCACAGGTTATATTTGGGGATGGTGTTTCAGTGAATCCGTAAAAGTATTCTGCTTTGCTGAGCCTGAGGTAAACCGCTACGTGGGGCGTGTCTGGAGTGGTGATCAGGTCCTCGGTTACGGTCCCGGCCAGATCACGGTTGAACCATTGGAAAGGTGGAAAGATCCGATGACCGATGTGACTATCCCCATTAAATGGAAGATCAAGATGGAATCTGATGCTGCAAATGTTGAGATGAATGTGGCTACATGGTCAAGAGCACTATACGGCTTTCATTTGGCCAAGGGATATACTACACACTACTGCGTGCTTGGCAGAACCAACGGCAGCGTAGTCTTCCCCGACGGACGCAATGTTCCGATAAATGATTGCCAGACCTACTTTGAGACAGCCAAAGCAACAGTCCTTCCGAAGGGATAATTTAAACCGCATCAGCAAATGCATTCCCCGTTGCTTGCAGCGGGGGACTTAATTATATATTGAATATCGAACAAGGAATAATGAAGGAAGAAAAGCCGGTTCCCCCTTAATAAAGGGGGGCAGGGGGTTGTCTGACACTCTGCCACCCTTTTCATAATTCGAAATTCCTTGTTCAATATTCTATATCTGTTTTCTATTATTAAACTTGATAAAATTATGTAGTACTTATGCCCGTCTGCACACTGCCTCTTATACCGGAGAAATGAGACTATGGAAAATTATTTTGGATATTCCGGAAAAATCCTTAGAGTTGATCTTTCTACAGGAATAATTTCTCATGTTGATACGGTAAATTCTGCCTCCAAATTTCTTGGAGGCCGGGGCCTTGCGTCCAAAATATATTGGGACGAAGTGCCCACCGAGGCCACTGCTTTTGATGAGCGAAACAGGATCATATTTGCTACCGGTCCTATGGCCGGAGTACGAATGATCGGAGGTTCCCGGTGGGTAGTATGTGCCAAAACGTCTAAAACCACTCCGGATCATTACAACTATTGCAATCTGGGCGGAACATGGGGTGCCGAATTGAAATTTGCCGGCTATGATGCCCTTGTAGTCCGGGGTATATCGGAAAAGCCTGTATACCTTCTGATTACGGACAACACTGTTCAATTGAAGGATGCTGCATTCTTGTGGGGAAAGGGTGCGGTTGAGACCCGGAAAATTTTAAAGGCCGAGCTGGGCAAATCATTTAAGGTCGTGGCTATTGGCCCCGCCGGTGAAAATATGGTGACAATAGCCTCCATACACGCTGATAACGATGCCAGTGGTTCTGCAGGAATGGGCGCTGTTATGGGCTCCAAGAAATTAAAGGCGGTGGTAGTAAACGCTTCCGAGCGAAGTGTCAATATCGCCCAACCCGAACGAATAAAGGAGATGGGCAAATATCTTCAGGGATTATGGCAATTTCCTTCCAGAATGGAGACTCCCTATTTGGTAAAAATGAACCCCGTACCTGATATCTTTCCAAAGCTGAAGAAAAGTCCCTGCTATGGTTGCCCCGGTTGCGTGAGGAAGACCTATGAAGCTGAAAATGGAAAGAAGGGGAAATTTTTTTGCCACTCGGCCATGTTCTATCAACCAAGAGCGATGAAGTATTATGGAAAATGGAATGATGTAAGTTTTCATGCAACAAGACTTATAGATGAATACGGAATTGAATCCCACGGATTCGATTATATTTTGAACTGGATTGAGCGATGCTATGAGGCCGGGATTCTTAATGATAATAACACCGGCCTTCCGCTGTCGGATATAGGAAGCCTTGAGTTTTTGGAGACTCTTTTGAAAAAAATTTCCAATCTTGAAGGCTTTGGAGGTTTGCTGGCACAGGGCTTGGATAAAGCCGCCGAACATTTTGGTCCTGAAGCAGTAGAAAAAGCAAAAGAATGCACCTATTTTTCCTCAAAATGCAAAACTTTTTATGGACCCAGGCTCTATATCACAACCTCACTTTTTTATGCCATGGAACCAAGACTCCCCATCCAGCACCTGCATGAGATATCGATTCGGGTCTCCAAGTGGCTGGCCTGGAATCAGGGAATCAAAGGAGCCTATTTTTCTTCACAGGTCTTTCGCGCCATAGCCGAACGATTTTGGGGAAGTGAGATGGCTGCCGATTTTTCCACTTATGAGGGTAAGGCATTGGCAGCGAAGAAAATACAGGACAGACAGTATATCAAAGACAGCCTGGTACTCTGTGACTTGCTATACCCCGTTATGGATCTTCCATCCACTGATGATCATGTGGGTGACCCAAATCTGGAAAGTAAACTTCTTTCTTTGGTCACTGGTAACCAAATCGACGAACAAGGTCTTAACAGAATCGGCGAGAGGCTCTTTAACCTGCAGCGGGCAATACTTGTTCGTGAGGGGCATCGGGGAAGGGCTGATGACATTGTGGCCGATTATTTCTTTACGGAACCGCTTGAACATGACCATGTAAATCCTGAATGTCTGGTACCCGGCAAAGACGGGGCGCCCCTGTCACGAAAGGGCGAGGTGCTTGACAGGAAAGCATTCGAAGTTATGAAAGACGAATACTACAGTTATAGAAACTGGGATGTGGCAACAGGATTGCAGACCCGGGATGCGCTTGAAGATCTTGAGCTGCATGATGTTGCCCGTGATTTAGAACGCAGGTGCCTTTTAGGGCATACAGGTGTTTGAGTGCGTCAGCCAAGGGTTATGCTACACACTACTGCGTGCTTTACAGAACCAACGGCAGTCTCGTCTTTTCCGACGGATGCAATGTTTCAATAAATGATTACCAGACTTATTTTGAAAAGAATAGATAAGGCCAGCGAGCAGTAGCAGATCATTGGCTGCTCGTATTTCCGGCACCTTTAAAATTTTCTTATATACAGGATGGAACTCTATTATGAAATCAGCACACCAAAAATTTCTTGTTATTCATTTGTCATTTCTCGTCATCTTGCTTCTGGCATCAAATGGGTATTCAGAATCTCTTGGGGATACATATAACGAAGTTGACCGCTGGATTGCTAATTTTAACCCACTCGGTGATGCTCTGAAACCGCTTAACGAAATTCAGCGTTTTAAAGTAAACGGTTTTTTGTCCAATTGGACCACGATAAATGTCCATGGTGACAGACAGGTGGGCACTGTGACTAAGGATTGGCGATTTCAGGAGATCCAGTGGATGGCGGAGTTAGAACCCCGTTATCAGTTTTCACCCGGAGTGGAATTGGTGAATAAGCTCCGATTTCAGTATGATGCAGTCTACGACTGGCAAAGCTCGAGCCTTTATGCGGATAAAGTCAATAAGGATTCCTATATTTCTCATAGAGGTGATGAGATTATGCGAGAACTTCATCTGGATATCGAATCAGACAATTTATATGTGAAAATCGGTAAGCAACAGGTGGTCTGGGGAAAAATGGAAGGCCGGTGGATGGACTTCATCAACAACATAGATGGGAAAGACTTTCTGGAAATCAGGGCTTCACAATATAATAAACTGAGGATACCGCTCTGGATGTCAAATATCACGTACACCTTCCGGGAAAGCAGTATACAGTTTTTGTGGATACCGGATTATGAGCCGGCAAGAAATCCTTACCAGGGCTCTCCATGGTGGTCGCCATTAAGATCCGATCCGGAAAGAGATCCTCGCTATCGAGGCTCTGCCGATGAACCCGGTATGGCATTTAAAAATAATCAGTGGGCTGCCAGATTCGATACGAAACTGGGGCAGGCCACATGGAGTTTGGGCTATATGTACGGCTTTTCTCCCAACGCAACAAATTTTATCAGGCGGGATAGTCTCGGGCAGACGTTTTATGATCCGGAATATACGCGGGCACATTTTGTAGGTTCAGCCATTGATGTTGGATATGTAATAAAAGGGGTTCCTTTTTTTCAGCGAATACCTTTTACATACCGGGCTGAGGTTGTTTATAAAACAGACCAGTATTTCACGGATTTTAACAAATGGGATACTTATAACGGGATTCTCAAAAAAGATAAAGGCGTGACCAATACGGATTTAATAAGCGGTGCGATGAAATTCGATATTTTTTTGCCTGGCAGAGTATGGTGTTTTTACCAGCCGATGATTAGTTACTATTCAGGATGGCGTGAAAGTCTTGGGGTCAACAAGTGGTCTCTGGGTCATGTGTTCCTTTTCAATAAGTTCTGGCGGTCATTTGAGGACCGCTTGATCACTTCTTTTTTTGTTTTTTTTAATACAGGGGGACCTCTTAACGGGTGGCAGGGAATGAAGAACCAGTTTATCGTAACATGGAAGTGTTCGGATAATCTTGAGGCCAAAATTCTTTACTCAGATTACCGTGGTGGGAAAAATGACCTGTATGGCCAGTTTAACAAATGGGATAATATCGGCTTGGAAATTAATTACGTATTTTAGTTCTATGATCAGGTGACACTTAAACCAACCTTTTTTTGCGGAGATAGTCCTATGAAAGAAAATGATTATGGACAATCAATTACAAGAAGAAAGTTTATAGAAAAAAGCATCCGTACAGCAATCGTTTGTGGTCTCGCCCCATCAGTTTTATTTAAAACACGTCCGGCATCCGGCCTGTCTCTGTGTGATGTGGAAGAGCTTTGCCCGGAAGCTGATGGAAAGGCTACCTGGAAAGACGTGTGTCAGCTTTCAAGAAAAGATATGGAAACATTCAACATGGATTTAACTCCATGGGAGAAGACGCCAAGGCATAGTCAATACACATATGTGGCAGCAAAGTTAGCACCTCCTTACACGGCCACTGAAATCGCTTATATGCTGACCGTCGGCCAACATTTTCCGTGGTGGACACATGAAGGGCCGATGGGAGGTATGATGATCAACAACAGAGGCGGATTGAATTATTATACCGGCCAACGGGAAGTCTGGTCTGCTCTTTCACCTGATACTCTGGAAGATTATCTTTATCGCTGGCCGGAAAACAAGATCTATATGTGGATCCTAGACAGATATCATAAGCCGGCACTGTATAGATACACTAAGTTTCTGCAAAATGTTTACAGATGCGGAAAGACACATGAGAAGTATTCGGATAAATGGCATTTTTATCCGGGAGTACAGAAGTTGGTTACGGAAGGAGAAGCACGATATTCCGATCAGTACTTTGACAGAGACTTTACATATGGGGATACGGCAATGATTCCCTGGTATTATACGTGGAGATTTTTGGGTACCGATGTCTTATACAATAATGATACTGTCAGATTCCCGGATGCCCGTAAAGAAATCACTATCCGGAATTGGGATGGGCAGGCGATAAAACAGGATGCCGGAAGTCTTAGCATCATGGGAAAGGATTATCCGGCTTATAACAGCAACGGGGGCGTCCCCTGTTATGTTATGGAAGCGACTGCAAACTGTGATTTCTTCGCACCCGAGCATAAAAGATTGATTCTTTGGGTTGATATGTACGCCCATCGGGAATTGAGAAGAGAACGATATGATCTTGATAATAATCTTATGGCAATTACGGAAGCAAAAAACCGCCTTGAGCTAAAAGATAAAGGCAAATGGGGTTATTCCATATTGATCTATCTTGCATGGGACCTGAAAAATGACCATATGTCTGCAAATCACTATGATTTTCACAGATTCCCCCGTACATTTGAGATAGATCCTGAAAAACCTGAGGCATATTTCAGACCAAACCCTGTTTTTATGGAAAGCGAGATGTTTCCGGTTCCTTTTAGCACTATGGTTTTTAGCGATCCTGAGGCATTCTATTTGAGGCCAAAACTTATGCCTGAAAAATTCCCCCGGGTAAGAAAAATGTGTTTATCCGAAAAAACGCTTAAACTTGTTAAGGCCCAGAATGAGGAAAAAATGTTGATTTTTATTTGATTTGATCAGCAAATTACAAAATAAAATCGAAATTTAAAAGTAGCTCACATATCATAAAGGAGAGTAAAAAGTGAAACACCAAAAAGATGCCACCAGTAATGTTAAAATAGTCGATGAGATGAGCCATGTGCATGAACTGCCCAAAGAGCATTTAGCCGAACACTTCCAGGACCATATCGGGGCTATGGTTTTGGGCAAAGCCGGGGACAACGATATCTTTGTGTGTAGTACTATTTACCACGTGGGAGGAAGACTCTGGGGGATCAAGGATGGTGCTCTGGTCCAGACAAATCTGATTATCGCCCCCAGCGACCAGCGCAAGATGCAAAACAATGACTTTGTCGGCAACCGCCTGGATCCTATGAAGAGTTTTAGCAATTTTCAAATAGTGCAGGAGTCCGACAAGGGAGTCTGGATAGCCGGCAATCGGCGTATGGTATGTTGCCCACCTTATTGGGAGATGAAAGGAGAACACATGGGTGTAGATCTTGATCTTACCATGGGAGGCATAGGAGAATCCATTCCCTATCATGGACCGTGGAGTGACCTATCTGCTAAAGGCGTTGCCGGAAACGAACACCTGGGATGGGCTGAAGGCAGCTTAACCTTCAAGGGGAAAAAATATATCTTCGATGAAGGCTGGGCTGTGCGCGAGCGAACCTGTTTTGGCAAGGGCTTTGACGTCCCATCACTACTCGGTCACTCAACAGGTTATATCTGGGGATGGTGCTTCAGCGAATCCATAAAGATATTTTGCTTTGCAGAGCCTGAGGCAAATCATTTCTCCGGCCGTGTATTTTTAGAGGATCAGATTATCAATTTTGGCGTGGGCGATATCACCGTTGAGCCACTGGAGTTCTGGAAAGATACGTTAACCGACGTAACGATCCCTATTCAATGGAACATCATAATGAAAGCAGCAGGCGGCACCGTTGAGATGAATGTAGCTATATGGGCCAGAGCTCTATTCGGCTTTCATCTGACTGAGGGTTATACTACACATCACGCAGGGCTTGGCAGGGCCAACGGCCGTTTTGTTTTCCCTGATGGGCATAGCGTTTCTATAAAGGAATGTCAGGCCTACTTTGAACAAGGCAAAGCCACACCTCTTGGGATCGGGTAGACATAAAAGATAAAAATCAGTGATTTATAGTAAGGAAAGGCTTATGAGTCAAAAACAGGAAAAATATGATGTGGTGATTTTGGGTTCAGGGATAGGCGGATTATGTTGCGCTGCTTTGCTGGCAAACAAAGGTTATAAAACGCTTGTGGCAGAAAAAATGCCGATGATCGGCGGCAGATGTTCCACATTGGCATACAAAGGTTTCAAGATTCCCACAGGAGTGGTTGCTGTACCAATGTCAGGAGTTTTAAAGTCCGTTTTTGATGAGGTCGGCGCAGATTTTGATGTTTCGCCTATTACTGTTTTACCCAAATATCTTATCGATAATAAGATAATAGATGAACCTGCAGATGGTCAGCCACTTTCAATATTATCCTGTTTTTGCACTGATAAAAAAGAAGTAAGTATGTTACAAAAAGGAATTGAAAGAGCACAGACCTGGAATGCACCTTCAAATGAAACATCTCTACTGGACTTTCTTTATCAATATACGAAAAATGAAAATCTTATTTCCTACTTTAATAACAAGTGCGATATATTTTTTACTGTTGGCGCTCATGAAGCTTCAGCAAGGGAATATTTTCTTTCGCATACAGGAATCTTAAAAGACTTTCAGCCAATCGGCTTTGCCAATCAGGGAAGTATAAGCCTGATGAAAGCACTTAAAAAAGTCATAGAAGACAAAGGAGGCAAGGTCTTAACTCAATGCAGAGCCAAAAAAATACTTGTCAAAAATCAAATTGCAGAAGGAGTAGTAGTTGAAGGGATAAAAGGTGAAACTACTATTATGGCTACCGCAGTAGTCAGTAATACCGGTCCTAAGAAAACTGTTGCCCTTGCCGGAAAAGAACATTTTGACAAGGGTTATCTCAAAGAAGTCATAAACATGGTGCCATCTTTTCAAATGTGGGTGACAACGATAAGTGACAGACCACTTTTTGATATTCCATTTTTGTTTACCCTCAAAACAAAAAGATTATTAACATTCCTGTCTGCTTCTCTTGTAAGCCCCGGTTTAGCCCCTGAAGGAAAATATATTCACTATTCCATTTCAGGTCCCGCCTCCCAGACAGGCCCATGGAATTTGCAAAACGAAGTAGACCTGCATATTCAGGATTTGAAAGATAATATACCTGATTTCAATAAATACGGAAAGATCCTGCATGTAGGTTGTTATTGGGGAGAATTGCCCACATATTCCAATACGCCGATAACAGGTTTTCATAACATACCGCAAAAGACTGCGGTAGAAAATTTATATAATGTCGGAGATGGCGTTTCAAAAGAAGATGGTTTCTCGTGTGGAAGCCCGGGTTGCGCTTTAACCGCCAGAATAGTTGCAGAAGATATAAAAAACCGTTTTAAACCTTAAGAATTAAGGAGGTATAAAAATGCTAACCGTTAATGAAGAAACATGCGTTGGATGCGGATGGTGTCAAACCTTTTGCCCTCAGGATGCTTTGCGCGCCTGGGGTTATCTGGAAATAGATTATAAAAAATGTGATGAATGCCTTGTCTGTATTAAATTCTGCCCTACCGATTCATTGAGTATGGCCGATGTTTCACACCATAAGTAATAACTGACAGCTCTGAATTGCTTGTCAATAAAAGGAGAGGCATATGGGACAAAAACAGGAAAAATATGATGTAGTGGTTTTGGGCTCAGGGATAGGTGGGCTATGTACAGCCGCTCTGCTGGCAAACAAAGGCTATAAAATACTTGTTACAGAAAAACTGCCGATTATCGGAGGCAGATGTGCGACATTGAAATATAAAGGTTTTAAAATTCCAACCGGCGTGCTTGGCGTGCCTATGGCAGGAACTTTTAAATCAATTTTTGAGGAAGTCGGTGCTGAGTTTAATGTGACTCCCATGACCGTTCCACCTAAGCATCGCATTGATAATGAAATAATTGATATGTCCAAAAGCAATCAGCCGGATGCTATTTTGTCGAGATTTTGTGGCGATGAAAAAGAAATAGAGGCTTTAAAAAAGGGAATAAACAGAGCTCAGACCTGGAATTTTCCTTCAAATGAAATATCTCTGAAAGATTATCTTAATCAATATACAAGAGATGAGAAACTCATAGAATACTATAGTAATCTGAGCGACCGCATTTTAAGCACTCGCGCTCATGAGATATCGGCAAGAGAATATTTTCAGTCCTTCGCCGGGAGCATAAAAGATTTCCAGAGTGGCGTCGGTTTCGCTCCTGAAGGAAGCATGGCATTGATGAAAGCGCTTAAAAAGGTCATAGAAGAAAAAGGAGGCAAGGTCTTAACCCAATGCAGAGCCAAAAAAATTCTGGTTAAAGAAGGAATCGCAGAAGGAGTAGTTATTGAAGATAAAAAAGGAGAAACAACAGTCCGGACAAGTGCAGTAGTAAGCAATGCAGGCCCGAAGAAAACTGTGGCTCTTGCAGGAAAAGAATATTTTGACAAGGGATATCTAAGGGAATTAAAAAATATGGTTCCTTCACTTCAAATCTGGGTTTCAACGATCAGCGACAGACCTTTGTTTGATGTTCCTCTTTTGTATACCTACGAGACACGCAGATTAGTTTCCTTCGTATCTATTTCTCATGTGTGCCCTAAATTGGCGCCTGCCGGAAAATATATCCATTATTCCATCTCCAGTCCGGTCAGCCAGACAGCCCCCCGGAATTTAAGAAACGAGGTAAATATGCATATTCAGGATTTAAAAGATTCTGTGCCTGACTTTAATAAATACGGACAAGTCCTGCATGTTGGTTGCTATTGGGGAGAATGGCCGACTTTAGCCAATGCGCCGATAGTTGGTTTTAATGGTATACCGCAGAAGACGCCGATAGAAAATCTTTACAATGTAGGAGACGGCGTAGCAAAAAAAGGTGGCTGGGCGGGAGGAAGCCCCGGTTGTGCTTTAAGCGCCAGGATAGTCGTGGAAGATATTGAAAATCGCTTTGAACCGGGATAATCATTTCGAGCTTTATATAGATAAAATTGCTTATTACGGGGTTTCTTAAACCTGCGCCTTGACCTTGACCAAACTGAAACGTTTTGAAAGCGGCTCTATAGGTTAACAAATAGCCAGAATTTTGAACAGGACGGAAGAGACAGCACAATTTTATGCTAAGTAATATGGCATGGTAAAAGCCAATAAATATCGAATATTGTTTAGTATTTTAACCTGAGCAGCCAGTTATACTGCTATTTCAGCTGTTCCGGTAAAGTTTTTTTTATTGCTTTTTTTCTACCAGCCATTTCCATGGACCATTGGATCTCATAAGAACATCTAATTTCACTTCATAGAGTTTGTTGCAAACTTCTGAGTTCGTATGTTTATAACTTCCTACTACTTTCATGTCCATGTTGCTTAAAAGTTCATGTGCTTCTTCCATAGCTGAATAGGCGGCAACTAAGTATCTTTCCTTTTGTTCTACTTTGGCAAGATACCTCCCGGCATTCATTATCTGGCATTGTGATACATTTAAGCTTGCTGTATATAAAGAATAATTTAAAATAGCACCCTCGCGGGAAGCAACACAATTGCTGATTTTATCGGGCGTCAGATAACTTTCAAATGACTTCTGCTGCTGGAGTTCTTTGTAATCGTTTGTTTTTAAGGGCAACCATATACTGTGGCCCACATAATGGTTCCAGGAATCAAAGATAATGTGGTTCAGATCAGGAAGAATCATGGAAGCTTTCCTGATAACATCTGTTCGCAGTGGTTTGGGAGTGCAGTAAAGATCATTGTGACAGGAAAGCACCATGCTGATATGCTTGTCTGTTGAAATACACTCGCTTTTTAATGTAATTTCGTCACTTGACTTTTCAGGATATCTGAACAACTCATTGTGTAAGCAGTGTGCTTCTACCGAAGAGTATGCAAAACGCCTTTTTTGTATGGAATACCAGAGTGGCTGACCCGCGTTAAGAGCTACGCAAACCTGGATTGGAATGCCGGTTACCTCAGCAAGATCATGAAGGTTTTCAATGCGGACACGGCGACGGCCAGCCTCCCAGTTTCTTAATTGGCGGGTACTTACTCCCACCAACTTTGAGATAGATTCCTGGCTAAGCTCACGCCAATGGCGATATTCTTTAATCAGAGATCCCAGCGAGTTGTATAATTTGGGTTTACGATAGGAAATCTTTGTTCCTTGTAAAGCAGCCATGGATTATTTATACGCTTCAAATAGTTTTATCTTAACTTAATAAGCCAATGAATCTATAACTCATAAGCTATTGGATATAGTTGATAACGATTTAACATATCTGAGATAAAGAATTTCATGCCAAATATATTTTTTCAGTTTACTGAGTATATTTTTTGTTGTCAAGAACTAAGAAATAAGTATAATATTAAAGTATATCAGGCTTCTGCTGTGTGTTTGTTTTATTCTGCTTTTGCGTTTTACCGCCTTTAAACAAGTATTTCTGTTTATAATCAAAATACAGTTTTAAACAGAAGATAGATACTTCAATGGAGAAATTGGCCCAAAGGGAGGCCGGGACAGGGTAACCGCATTTAGAATTAATATGCCATTTAATAATTTTGTGAAACACCCAAACCGTCATGCCGGACTTGATCCGGTATCCAGAACCCAATGGAATTACTGGTTTCCGGCCTTCCAGACTGTGTCGTAATATTATTTGCAG
>Ga0180732_1000959_pt1 | contig 19968 bp, 47 predicted proteins | sample KR11_01MetaG_FD_148674 | JGI IMG/M metagenome (GOLD analysis project Ga0180732, IMG submission 148674) | Groundwater microbial communities from the Olkiluoto Island deep subsurface site, Finland - KR11_0.1 MetaG | ecosystem: Environmental > Aquatic > Deep subsurface > Groundwater | place... | reverse complement strand
AAAGAATTAGAAAAGAAAACTTGCCCCGCGTTCCGGTTTTTGGAGATCATTTAAGAGCTACAAGATAACAGTAGTAATAAGTGGAAAACTTTCCATCTATTGCCGTATTAGCGGTAAAACATGGAAAGATAACCCCATGAACAACAGAAAGGAATGATATGAAAATCTTAATCGCTTGTGAGTTTTCCGGAATAGTCCAGAAGTTAAGAGAATTGTAACGGTTGGCTGGTTTCCCGCTTGGCAAAAACCAGATACAAGGAGCTTATGGATGATCCTAAAGCGCGTCTCAGGGCAGCTATGAAATTACAGCACAATAAAAGGAAGATAGACAGCTTGGAGAAGGTGTTGCGGGCTAAGCGTGAGAAGATTGCCAAGCTCGAAGGCTGGCTGAAATACCTGTGGGAGCATTATTGGGATATTTCCAATCATGCATTGAACGATGTGAAAACAGACTTTGGAATATCCGACTACATCAAGGCAATGGATAAATAACCAGTGTGTGGGTGGCGGAAGCGGGAAGCGCAAGAAGTGGTCGCAAGACCCCCATAGCATAGACGCTACGAAGTCGGGAACATTAGTCTTGAGATATAAAGGCTCAGGCGTCCCGTGCAGGTATCAAATCCTGCCCCACACTTTAAACTCATAAGGAATTATGAAAAGGAGGTTTTATTATGAGAAAGTATCTGATGGAAATTAAACCAGCGTTGGCAGTAACTAAACGGCACCGGCTTGAAGATAGTCTGAGAGGATTGGGCTATCATGTGTCTGGTGGCGGACAGATGGTGGATGGGTCAGTCTGTGACATTTCCTTTGACGAAGAAACCGAGTCAGGAAATGTTGTCGGTTGAGTGATTTGTTATACAAATTTTAATCTTATCATGGAGGTGTAAAATGGATGAATTTAGAAAAGAGCTTGAGGAATTGATAAACAAACACAGTATGGAGCAAGCATCAAGCACACCAGACTTTCTTCTTGCTTACTATCTGGTGAATTGTCTGATGATATTCAACGGTGTACTCGAACAACGAGCAAAATGGTACGAACAGCCTACTAACACCAGCGAGGCGCCACCTGACAACCCGAAGAAGAATAGTGAGAGTAATTGTGTAAGATAACGCAAAGGTCAGCGGCGATAGTCCGCTGGAGTGACTGGTTATATTTTTACTGAGGAGGATGTACATGAACTGGAAATGTTATTTTGGGTTTCATCAGTTTGAAACAGACGAGGGGAGAAATGGGTATTCGTGGCGATTTTGCCCCCGGTGTGGAGGAAGACAGCAATTACGCAGATGCGGAGCCTCCGATATGTGGCACTGGTATTGGCGGTGATGTTAAAGATCGGGGGGAGTGGATTGAAACTTTATCATTACACCGATGAGTCGAACATAGCGTCTATCCTATCGGGAGGGCTGCGTCCCAACAAAATGGGCGTGGTTTATTTAACTCCGTGTATAAATAAATTAAAGGGATTTGGAAATGCTCTTTTGGAAGTTGAGACCGGAGATATTAAACTAACCTGTTTTGAAGATTGCGAAGACTGGGAAGTCCTTTGCTGGGGTCAGATTGCAACAGAACATATACGAGTTATATAACAGTGTGAATAAGCGGAAAGATTTCCATCTATTGCCGTATTAGCGGTAAAACATGGAAAAACAATTCAGGGAGGCATTATGAAACGATACGGCTTAGATGACTTAATGGTTGTTGCTTTATGTTGCCTTGTCCTTGGCTGTATGGGCGGGTACGGCTGGTGCCTATACCACAAGAGCCTCGATAAACCGATAGAGGCAAATTCGATTTACATTGCTGATCTGGCTCTTGAGATAAGCAATGGCAATGAGTTTTTCCTGCCGGCAGACGATAAGACCATACTTCATTTCCTGCCTCTTCGTGGGGCTTATTATGAAATGGCGGTTAGAAGGGAGAAACGAAAATGAAACTTGGCAGGCAATTATTCCACCGACTTTTAGATGATGATGATGCCGGATGTGAACTGATTAAAAAGTATATGGTTTACTTCATGGCGCTGATGTGCGCCTTTGGGGCATTTGTTGCGATAATGATGATGATAGGGACGGGGGTGTGATGGAAAATAAACTGTATGAAGAGATTGACAGATTGAAAAAAGACCTTGCCATTAACGCTTCAATGCTTGAGGCAAAGAAGTGGGAGATCCAATCTCTGGATCGGGAAGTTAAAAGGCTGAAAGCGGAAATTATCGAATTTAAGAAAGCGTTGGGATCTGACACGGGGGCCGATGGATGGTGCAAGCAACTTGCCGAGGCGAGGGCGGAGATTGAACGGCTACGGCAACGGCTACTATCGCATGGTGACATAGAAACAGACGCCGAAGAAGCCTTAGCGGAATATCATAACCAGAAAAATTCGCTCGGAACTACGGGCAAAACAGGGAAAAGTTAAGGAGGGATTAAAAATGTCTTGGTACAACTTTTGGAAGAAACCGAAAACATCAATCATTGACCACTTGAACGCGCACCTCAAACCTTTTACGCATGACGAGAAGATCGAACACCTGAAGGCTATTATTCCTTTGGTATGTCCGGGTGTGCATGTGTCGTTAAATCCGCCAAAGAGAACACCAAAGACAGGAAAGGGACTATGAACGAAGATACGCTACATGACTGCCGGTTATGTTCCGGGACAGGTGAGGCTCAGTCGGGCGTAGGCTCATGTTCAGAGTGCAAAGGTAAAGGAACTATTGACGAAAGACCAGCAGCTTACGAGGGAGGGGATTATGATACACACAACAGAATATGAAAGAGCTAAAAAGATTGTTGACCAGTATGTTGCAGAGCACAAGCCAAATCAGTCGGTTATTTGCACGCTTAACAATCTGGAGCTCCGCAGGGGAGAGGACGGCCACTGGCTTGCTTTCAGCACCTTGGACGGGTGGCACGGAGTGCTTAACATTGAGAACTGCTTTCCAGCAGATGAAAGAATTACCAACAACGCTATCAGGCAATGGGCAAAAGAACAAGAGGAATTATGGACTTAAGGGTGGATATTGTCAAGGTATCAGGAAATAACGAACAGATTTTAAGAGAGGAGCGGTATCAAGGCGCCGCCGATTTTGTTCCCTTCCCCGATGGCTCCGCATATCTCATGCGGCCGATTGATACCTATATTGTAACCAATGAAGAGAATAGAAATCGAGGATTGCTCGAAATACCCCCATTGTCAAAATACGATATTCTAAAAAGAGGACTTCTTTCTCTAAATAAAAAAGAAATTGCTAAATTATACATGGCAAAGCCCGGAGAAATAATAAAAATTATTAGAAAAGGATGGGGCAGACAATGGGAACATACAATAGAGAAATTGTAAAGACTCAGAGTCCTAAACAATTTGGAGGACAACGCTAATGAACTTGAAATCAGGAGCAATTAATATAAACGTGTCAAACGAGGAAATAAAACTGACACTGGACAATCCGAAAGACCCAAGAGTTATAAACGCAATAGAGGAAGGGCAGAGGCTTTATGGAAGGGTAAGCCAAGCTCTTTGGTCAATGAAACAACCCCATCCTTTCAGGCATAGCTGTTGCATTAGCATTAGCAGCAGCATTAGCAGCTCAGAAATAAAAGAGTCGGAAGTTTCTTTTCGATACGATGCTATTGTCGGAATACTTATAATGGCGCAAAACGATATTTCCGAAATGCTTCGGAGTTGGGAAAAGGAGGCGTGATGGACAATCCAACAGCCATAAAGACAATGATGGAAATTGACGAGGCTTTTTCAGGGCTGAATGTCACGGCATGGGTGAAGGGGGACATCCTGACAATCACCGGTACGATAGCGGATGTGGAAACTGTGGACAGAATGAAATTTCAGGGGCTTATTCCTGCAAAGTGCAAGCCACTGGAAACTCACAGGGATTTTGTGGATGATTACGGCAAGAACACTTACAGGTTTGAATAGGGAGGGGATTATGGCAGGACTGAACAAAGTTATTTTATTAGGAAGCCTCGGACACGATCCAAGTTTAAAGTACCTACCTTCAGGTGATGCGGTTTGCAATTTATCAATCGCAACATCTGAAGAGTGGAAAGATAAGCAGACAGGCGAAAAGAAAAGCAAAACCGAATGGCATAAAGCGGTCGCTTTTGGCAAAACAGGGGAAATCATCAAGGAATATTTCTTCAAAGGTGGGCTTATTCTGATTGAAGGTAAACTTCAAACCCGCTCATGGGAAGGTAAAGACGGCGAGAAGAAATACGCAACTGAGATTGTAGTTTCAAGTTTTACTTTTTGCGGCAAGAACGGGGAAAAGAAAACAGACGACAGCGGGTACGAGGAACAGAAACATCCGAAAGGTGACGATCCCGATATCCCCTTCTAAAATGGATTTTTCTTGACAACCTTTTAACAATAATAAAACAGGGGGAGTTATGACCGAAGAAATAGTAAAATACGAATCAGGGCAACACAGTCCGGTAAGCATGATGATGATAGCCATCGAAAAAGGGCTTGACTTGGATAAGTTTGAAAAAGCCATGCTCTTGCAGGAAAGATGGGAGGCGAATGAGGCTCGGAAAGCGTATCATTTGGCAATGGCAAAGTTCAAAGCGAATCCGCCGGAAATTGAAAAGGATAAGCGTGTGAGCTTTGAAATGACTGGCGGCGGAACAAAGTCTTATAGTCATGCCAGCCTTGCCAACGTAACGAGCAAAATCAATTCAACATTAAGCGCGCAGGGGTTGTCTGCAACATGGGAAACGCTTCAGGGTGATGGTGGTAGGATTACCGTAACTTGTCGGATTACACACGAACAGGGGCATAGCGAAAGCACCTCATTATCGGCATCGCCTGATGATTCGGGCAAGAAAAATTCCATACAGGCTATCGGAAGCACCATATCTTATCTTGAACGGTACACGCTTCTTGCCCTGACCGGACTTGCAACACACGACATGGATAATGACGGCGGCCAGACCGAAGAAGAAGTCGAGCATATCACAGACATTCAGGCTGCCGAAATCCGAACAATGCTGACCGAATTAGGCAGACCCGAAGACAAGATGTGCGAACATTTTAAGGTTGAGTCTGTTGAAAAGATGCCGGCGAAGAAGTTTAACGAAGTGACAACGGTTTTGAAGGCATCACTCAAAGCGGTTAAGAAGAAAGCGGCGCCGGTTGAAAAGGCTGAGAACGATCTCAAGGCGATTCTGGACAAAAAGAATAAAGATTTGGGTGTCGGTCGTGAACCCGGTGACGAAAGCGAGGTCTAAATGATAATCCTTGACGTACCGCAGCTCTCTACAGCCTGGTTCGAGGCAAAGATAGGCATACCATCTGCCGGAAGCTTTGACCGTATTGTAACGACTAAGGGAGAGCCTTCAAAACAAAGAGAGGATTATCTCGATGAGTTGGTTGCGGAAATTATAAGCGGAGCCAAAACGGAAACATACCAAAGTTACGATATGAAAGATGGTATTGAGAAAGAGCCTGATGCCAGAAAGTTATATGAGTTTATAAATGATGTTGAGGTTCAGATCGTGGGATTCTGCTTTTATGATGAACACCGCAAATACGGCTCAAGCCCTGATGGTTTGGTTAATCCCAAAGGTGGTCTTGAAATCAAAAAGGCAAAAGGCCGGATTCAGATAAGCCGACTTAGAAAAGGCTGGTCTTTGGCTGAACACTATCAGCAAGTGCAGGGAAATCTTTTTATAACTGATCGGGAATGGTGGGATCTGATGAGCTACAGCCCTTCACTCCCTCCTTTAATTATCAGGATTGAGCGTGACGAAAAGTTCATTGAGAAGCTGAAGGCAGAACTTGAAACCTTCTGTTATGATTTGGCAATTACAGTTAAGAAATTAAGAGATTTATAATCCCCTCCAACGGTAAGCCCTGCGCCTGCATAGCGAAGTCGGGGCAAACTCATAAATAATTAGGAGTGACATGGGTAAAAGACAAAGTTCAACACCCAGAGGGCGTGTGCGGGCTGCACTTCGGCAATTAAGTTTAAGGTGTAGGGAAAGAGCCGGAGCTCTCAAGCGAGACAAATATACCTGTCAAACATGTGGGGTCAAAAAGTCAGTAGCTAAAGGCAAAGAGCAGAAGGTGGAGGCTCATCATAAATCGGGCGAGATATTGTGGGAACCGTTGATTGATTATGTCTTTGAACACCTGCTCGTACCGCCCGAGGAATGGGTAACTATTTGCCCCGATTGCCACAAGAAATGCCATAACAAGGAGCATGAACCATGAGCGTTTCAGAAAGGATAGCTTTAAACAAGGAGCTCTGCGGGCTTCTTGGGATTCCTTGGCATGAAGTGGTGGATGAAGATGCTGATTTAATGTACTGTAGTTGTGGAGAGATGGGAGGAGATATTAATGGATTTGAAGTGCACTGTAATAGACTGAATCCCGACTTCACAACCGAAGCCGGAAGGGTGCAACTATCCAAAATAATGTGGAAGAGAAAAGACTTTGATAAGTTCTTGAGAGAGCAGATAAATGGCTCATATTGGTTAGAGCTTGAGGAGTATATTGAAAGATATGTCAATGACGACAACGGAGCCTTCGCAATCGCAGCGAGGGACTACTTGAAACAGCAAAAGGGGGGAATAAATGAAAAAAGTTAAATATCCAATACATAAGATGGGAAAGATTTACGGCTATGATTTACACGAAGACGGGAGTATTTCTATTGCTCGGATATATTCAGAGAAAATAGACAACGTGCATATCAAGGAACTTGCAATCGAGAAAACACTTAAGGTCGTTACTGTTCAATGTCAGGAACTTCTTAATATTACACAAAAAGAAGCCTCTGACTTTTGGCGGCAGATTCAAGATGATTATGAATTAGATACCAAGTTTATTTGGAAATATCACTATGAAACAAAGAGGTTATATCCAGAGATACCGGAAAAGAAAATATCGCAGCGAGGGACTTCTTGAAAGGAGCAAAGAAATGAACTGGAAATGTTTTTTTGGTTTTCATGAGTGGAAAATAGACGAGAAAAAGACAAACGGATATCTATTGCGGTTCTGTACCAAGTGCCGGGGTGAACAGCAACGCCGCAAATGTGGATCTTCCGATGAATGGCATTGGTATTGGAGGTAGGAATATCGAAAAACCGAGGGTGCGGATGGTAGTCGGCAGGGACTTTGTGATATTTTACAGCCCCGGCAGGATGATTTATTACGGGAAGGGGCAACAGGCTACGGAGGTGAATTGGTGAATATAGCTGATATAAAAAAGAAAATGCTTGAATATCGTGACTTCTATGGGATGGATATTTACGAAGATGAGCGTATTAAAAAGGCTAAAACGAAGAAAGAGCTTTCATCTATTCTCGATGATTATTTTAATCACATAGAAGACAGGGAGAGAGATGCCAGAAGTCACTTCGATAGTTTTAGAAACAGTCTAAAGCTGAATATTTATTGAAGGGGGACACGATATGCAAAGAATTAAAGCAAGGTCAAGGGTATTGAGGATATTAAAGCGTTTGTGGAAACAGGGAACTTGTAAACATACTCATATTTTTCATCATGATTTACCATCGGAATGTTGGTTAAGTAGACAGTCGGATGGAACTTATAAAAATATGGGGAAGCACGGGTATCTACAGATTCGTGGGTGCTATATTTGCGGTAAAGTTTGGGCGTATGATTATGGTGCATAACAGTGTTAATAAACGGACATTGCCCAACGAAAATCTATCTAACAGCAGCACATCCAGGCATTATCACCTGCCTGAGGCTTGGCATTGTGGTCAGCCCTCTTGCCTGCGAAAATTGTAAACAGGATGCTGAGAGTTGCAAACCTTATCAGGCTTATCTTGAAACAAAAAAAGAGAAAGGGGGAAATCGTGAAAGGAATTTCGTTTACGGAACCAATGATGAAGGCGTGGCTTTCCGGAAATAAATCAGTTACGAGACGGCTATGTTCGGAATATATTAATAAAAATCCAAGTCTTTGGGCATACGGCGGAATTGCTGTAATTCCTGATGGAAAATTCAGGAAGTGGAACGGATGGCATAAATTCTGTGCGGGAGAGGTCACCCGATACCTGAAGCCCCGCTATAAAACCGGCGAAACCGTTTATATCAAGGAAGTGTGGACGCCGGGATATGAATTTTTAAGTTGGGACGAGGGTGAGGTTGACGAGGGCGATCCACGTGATCGCATCGAGATATTCTATATGGCTGATGGTGTTAGTCAGATATGCGATGCCCCTACCGGAACAGCAGAGGAGTATCTTCATAAATACGGGGACTGTGACGGACCAGATGATGTGTCTAACAAATCCCCCCGCTTCATGCCCGAATGGGCTTCCCGAAGCCATGCCCTGATTAAATCGGTGAGGCCGGAGAGGGTGCAGGAAATAAACGAAATTGACGCTTATCTTGAAGGTTTCCGAGACCAGTTTCGAGGAGAAATATTCTGGTCTGTTGGAGCGCAATTCAAGGAGATTTGGGAAATATTGCATCCCGGAAGCTGGGAAAAGAATCCCTGGGTATGGAGATATGAGCTGGTGAAGAAAGGAATATAAATGAGCGTACGATATCTGAAAGATTACGGTTATCCCTGTGATTTAGAACTAAGTGTTTCTGCCGAGCCGGGAAAGAGGCCAATCATATGCGTTGAAATCAACGGCATTGATGAGGGTATAGATTTTGCAACAGATGAACCCTCGTCAGCGCGCAGAGCCTTTGCCAATGGTTTTTTTGCGGGGATAAATTTTATGGAGAAGAGGTAAAAACATGCTTAGTCAAAAACAAATCTCTGATGAAAGGATATTGATATGTCAAGTAAAAAAATAGAGAATGGTAGATACTGGAACGCCAGCTGGCAACTTATTGATGGTTGTACACCGTGTTCGCCCGGATGCGATAACTGCTGGTCGGCGGCTATGTCTCACAGGTTTATATGTGAGGGCGATCCGGGGCATAGAAGCGGGGTTTTAACAGATGCGTCGGGCCATTTTAATGGTACGGTTATTCCACAACCAAGTCGTCTATCCATCCCCTTGAAGCGTAAGAAACCGACTGTTTATGCGATTTGGAACGATTTTCATCACAAGCATGTAAGTCATTGTTTTCAGGCAGAGACTTACCGGATCATCGAAAAATGCTCTCAACACACTTTTTTGATTCTTGCAAAACGCGCTGGGCGGATGTTGGGATTTTATAATGACATGGATTTCTTTAATGTTGAAATTACAAACGAGCCGATTAAAAAAGACATGCCGAATCTCTGGAATGGCCTCACCGTCTGCAATCAGCAGGAAGCGGACGAAAAGATACCAATATTTCTGCAAGTGCCGGGAAAGAAATTCTTGAGCATAGAACCGATGCTGTCCGGCATCAACCTGCACTTATCAGACACGGTTGATAATAGTGGTAATTCATGGGGTGTACGGCATAATTTTGTTGATGCCGTAATCCTCGGCGGAGAAACCCTCGGCTCCAGACCCGGGCGTGAAATGAAAATCGAATGGGTTGAAAGCATAGTTCAACAATGCGAAGCAGCCGGAGTGCCTTTGTTTATCAAACAGCTACATCTTAACGGGAAGGTCAGCAAGGACATCAACGAATGGCCAGAACATTTAAGAAGGAGGGAATTGCCGTGGCTTTAAATACAAAAGCATTTGTTAGATTTGACGGAATGACCTGGCCGGTGACTGGTGAAATCCTTGAGGATCGTGTATGGAAATTTGTGCATAATTATGAGAGTCTTACAAGGATAGATCACCTGGTAGCGGTGTCTATTATGCGGGCATACGACAGCCTTATCGACATGCCAATTAAGCGCCGGAATAAAGTCATAAGCGATATAAAAAAGGCCATGGCATCCGAATCTTCTTGACTTTAACCTTTGTATCGTGTAGGGAAATAAATGAAAGGTAAATCTTATGAGGCGTCACGTGCCCGCAATCAACTTTAAAATTTATGAGCAGCATACAAAGTATCAATCACCCCGATTGGTATTGCAGGGACGTGACCCTTGCATTTCTTTGTATGCTGCTCTTTTTTTTTAAGGGGTATGTATGAATTATTCTGAATTTTTAAAATCAAAACAGTTGGAGCATAAGGCGTCTGGGATTGAGATATCAACCGAAGCCCTGAATCCAATGCTTTTTGACTGGCAGAAGGAACTTGTCAGATGGTCTTTGTTTAAGGGCCGGTCAGCATTGTTCGAGGATTGCGGGCTTGGCAAAACCCCGCAACAGCTTGAATGGGCGCTCTGGGTGCATAAAAAAACAAAAGGCAATGTGCTTATATTGGCTCCTTTGGCTGTTTCTTTACAGACACAAAGAGAGGGCGTTAAGTTCGGAATAAATGTCAATGTTTGTAAATCACAAGAAGATGTTATTCCGGGAATCAATATAACAAATTATGAGAGACTTGATTCCTTCGATCCATCACTATTTATCGGAATAGTTCTTGATGAATCCTCTATATTAAAAAACTTTTCGGGCAAATATCGAAACCAGATAATAGAATCCTTCCTTCAAACTCCATATAAACTGGCATGCACCGCAACCCCAGCCCCCAATGATTATACGGAACTTGGAAGCACGTCTGAATTTCTGGGTATTATGACACGATCCGAAATGCTATCCATGTTCTTTATAAATGACGCCGGAGACACGGGCAAATGGAGATTAAAAGGCCACGTTCAGGACAATTTATTTTGGGAATGGCTATCATCCTGGGCTATAATGATGCGAAAACCATCTGATATCGGATTTGATGATAATGGATTTATTCTGCCACCTTTGGAAATACACGAACATGTCATTCCTTTTACCGGCAAAAAAGATACTCTATTTGTTGAACCGGCACTAATCCTTTCCGATAGACGAAAAGCGAGAATTGACAGCCTTGACGAAAGGGTTAATGTCGCTGCTGATTTAGCTAATCAGAACGGAACTAAATGGATAGCATGGTGTAATCTTAATAGCGAAAGCGCTGCGCTTAAATCATCAATTGTCAATGCGGTTGAGGTCAAGGGATCTGATTCTCCGGAGCATAAGGAATCATCCCTTCTGGGTTTCGCGAACGGAGAAATAAAGGCGCTCGTAAGCAAGCCGAGAATAGCCGGATTTGGGATGAACTTTCAAGAATGTGACCATATGGCTTTTGTCGGATTATCCGATTCGTATGAGCAATATTATCAGGCCGTCAGGAGATGCTGGAGATTCGGGCAGAAAAACACAGTCCACGCCCATATAATAACCGGGGAGAAAGAAGGTGCAGTTGTTGAGAACATCAAGCGGAAAGAGGCTGATATGTCAGCCATGTTTGACGGAATGACAATGCACATGAAATCATTTATGGCAAAGGAACTAATCGGCCATAGAAAAACAGTTACAGATTATAATCCAAATATTGAAATGAAATTACCCGGATTTATAGGAGTATAAAATGAAGGTTCTTAATCAAGAAATAAGCGATAAATGGGCAATGTATCATGGCGATTGCGTTGAAATTATAAAAGGAATTCCAGACAATTCAATTCACTATTCTATATTCAGTCCGCCGTTTTCCAATCTTTTTACATATTCAAACTCGGAACGAGATATGGGAAACTGCAAAACAGACGACGAGTTTAAAAATCATTTTGCATATTTAGTAAATGAATTAATGAGGGTTATTATGCCCGGAAGGCTGGTATCTATACACTGCATGGATTTACTTGCTACAATAACCCACGATGGATTTATCGGATTAAAAGACTTTCCGGGCATGATTATATCAATGTTCTGTGGGGTTCGATTTATTTACCACAGCAGGGTTTGTATATGGAAAGACCCATTAGTACAAGCCACAAGGACAAAAGCCCTTGCACTTGCCCATAAGCAAATATCAAAAGATTCGTCAAGGTGTGCTATGGGGCTGCCTGATTATATTATAACCATGCGGAAACCAGGTGTTAATCCAGAGCCAATATCACACGGCAGGGGATTTGAACACTATATTGGAGACCAACCGGAACCGACCAAACCAAAAACCAATGATCCACGAAAGAATAAATACAGCCATGAAGTATGGCAAAGATATGCGTCTCCCGTATGGTGGGATATCCGGCAAACCAACACTTTAAATATTCAGGCAGCAAGAGACGAAAAAGACGAAAAGCATATATGTCCGCTTCAACTTGACACAATCGCAAGATGTCTGGAATTATGGTCAAATGAAAATGATACCGTATTATCTCCTTATGTCGGGGTCGGTTCAGAAGGGTATCAATCTCTTTTAATGAATCGGCGCTTTATAGGTATGGAGTTAAAGGAATCATATTACAATCAGTCTGTAAAGAACCTAAAACAAACAGAAAACAAAGAAATTCAAAAGGAGTTGTTTTTATGAAAATCGCTTATATTGCAGGCCCATACAGAAGTGATTCCGTAAGTGGTGTTGTCCAAAATATCCGAAACGCTGAATCAGTTGCAATTAAATATTGGAAACTTGGATACGCTGTTATCTGTCCCCATAAAAATGCAGCCCTATTTGATGGGTTAATGCCTGATGATACATGGTTGAAAGGTGATCTTGAAATTCTGAAAAGGTGTGATGTTTTAGTAATGGTCCGGGGATGGGAAAAATCAACAGGAGCAAAAGCCGAACGCGACTTTGCCATAAAAAACAACATTGAGGTTATTCATGAAGAAATACGTCTATGTCACCGGCTGCAACAAGTGGCCACTTAGGATACATATATCATATCTGCCGGAAATGCGGCGGCATGGGGTGTCTGTATTGCAGGCAGGGGGAAGTTGTTACAGCCTGCGATTGTAATGATCGGCCATACGAAGTTTATTTTGAGGCAGATTAAAAGGAGGCTTTATGAGATATGTAATTACTTATAAATATAAGGCCGCTGATATTCGTGGTGTTGATTGTCTTATTGCGCCAGAGATACCTTATGACATTAAAAATATGGCTGAACAGAAACTTGGATTTTATATAGACTGGATTATCATACAATCTGCCTATAAGGAGGATTTCGATGAACCGGAAGGGAGGGTGAGAAGATGAAGAGAACCGATGCCGAATGCGCGGAATATGTAATGAAATGGGCAGACAACTTGGCTGCACAAGCAATATACGAAGCTGAAAAAGCTGCTGCTGATGGAGAAGCCATCTCCCCGGATGACGCCAGGCAATTCTGGCACGGACTGCAAATAATCGACGTACCATTAGAGCGGTGGACGGCGGAATATTACGAAAACCGCATGGAGGCTGTCTATGACACAATGCGGGGCAGGGACAGCGAGGGCATGTGTTTCGACGCAAAACCCTTGACAGAAAAACAGGCGGCAGCTGTCATAAGATTATTTGACCAATACATTGACGCCCACGATCTTCGGCTTGAGGTTCCCGAAGGGTGCGATTCGCTGTATCCCTCGGACGAATACGCGTGGTGTGATATCTGCGGAGCGGTCAGATGGGAGGATGTTGATGAAAAAAGCAGGTATTGCCGGATAAAAGGCGGGTGTTCAATCAGGGAGAACTACGGAGATGAACCATGACACCGATTTTCACCGGAACCATAGAAAAAGGTAAACTAAAACTCGATAATCCTCATAAATATCTGGTCCGGATCGCCGCGCTTGAAGGCAAAAAGAAGGAATGTAAGGCGGTTAAGGCATGAGCGGAAACTACTGGCTGACCCCTCCCCATATTTACGATAAGCTAAACAGTGAATTTCATTTCGACTTTGACCCTTGCCCATATCCTCTGGTTGACGGATATAACGGATTAATTGTTCCGTGGGGAAGCAGTAATTATGTCAATCCGCCGTTTCGGAGAAAAGACTCACCGCATGGAGGCCCGACTGCGTTTGTCCGCAAGGCAATCGAAGAACAAAAAAACGGCAAAACGTCGGTACTTTTAATTCCCGTACAATCATATGTAAATCTTCTGCTTGAGGCCGGAGCGGAGATGAGGTCTGCCGGGCGTGTTCGTTGGTTGGAGGCTGAAACAAAAGAGCCAACGAAACAACCATCGCCAATTTTATGCGCTATATTGAGAGGCAGGCAATGACCCCTATTTTTACCGGAGAAATCATAAACGGCAAGCTGAAACTCGATAATCCGAACAGGTATCTGGTTCATTTATCATCCCTGAACGGTAAAAAGATTGAACTGGTTTTAAGGCGGAGAAAAAGCAAAAGAAGTCTTCAACAGAATAAGGCATATTGGGGAATTGCAATTGAAATCCTCAAAAATCATCTGGGCTATGACAAAGACGAAATGCACCATGCCTTAAAAGTTAAGTTTGCAAGCAGAACGGATCCGGACACAGGGCTTGTAATTGTTGAGAGTACTACAAAAATGGATACAAAAAGATTCGGTGAATATTACGCAGATATTCAAAGATGGGCCGCGGAGTTTTTAAACTGTTACATCCCTTCGCCCAACGAAATTGATTATCAGGATGGGGATTTTACATAATAGGGGGGAGATAGATGAAAAAACCAATAAGCAACGACAAGTCTTTGATTGAGGTTTTCGGAACGGTTAAGGGCGAGTCGGAGAGGGCAATCCGGGTTGACTTTGGAACCGAAACAATCTGGTTGCCGAAATCGCAGATAGAAGACTGGCCGGATGTTGGAGAGTCGGGGGAAATACTTATGAAGGAATGGCTCGCAGAAGAAAAGGGATTGATATAATGCAGTTGAGAGCGCACCAAGTCGATATGATAAATATAGTCGATGGGATTATTAAAGGCTCAACCGTCAAAAACATAATCTGCAAGATAACGACTGGCGCCGGCAAATCTATAATTCCTATTATTGCAGGCCGTTTGATTACCGCTGGCCTCGCCGATGCTATTTGCTGGATATGCCCTCGTATGTCATTGCAGAATCAGGCGGAGCGGAATTATATTGACCCCTTTTTTAGGAAACTCCTTGCTCACAAACTGGTAATCCGGGCCTCGACGAACGACAACAATCCCTGCCGGGGTACAAATGGTTTTGTAACTACCTATCCAGAAGTAACTGCAAGCATCATCCGCTTTGCCCTTCAAACTCCAGAAGTAATGGATTTATTAAGTGATCTATTTCATGCAGATATAAAAAGAAGATTGGATGAAAAAAACAAGGGGAATAATAGCAAATAATGGCTTCTCCGCAGAAAGAAAATGGACATATTGAAATTGCCAATGAGATTGTGGAAGCTCTTATGAGAATAAATCTTTCAGCTTATGAAAGCCGGGTGCTTTGGTTTGTCTTTCGTAAAACATACGGTTGGCAAAAAAAATTAGATTGGATAACCCTTTCTCAGTTCTCAAAAGAGATAGGGCTCGACCGCAGACTTATCCACCGAGCCATTAAACGTTTGTCGTCTAAAAAGATGATAATCATCGAAAGAGATGACGGTTATAAGATAAGATATGGATTTCAAAAGAATTATGCGAAATGGAAAGTGTCATCTAAGGAGATGATAGTCATCAATACAGATGATAGGGTATCATCTAAAGAGATGATTGAACTGTCATCTAAACAGATACCCACAAAAGAAACTATTACAAAAGAAACTATTACAAAAGACAAAAGGGTGTTTAATAACGATTCCAAAGAAATGAAATTATCAACCTTACTCTTTAAACTTATTCTTGAACGTAATCCTAACCATAAAAAGCCCGATCTTAATTCATGGGCTAAAGAAATTGATAAAATGATTCGCATTGATAAACGGTTGCCGGATGAAATCGAAGCCGTTATCCGGTGGTGTCAGACTGACGCTGGTTCAGGAAATGGCAAGTGGGGCGGTTGGCAAAGCGTTATTCTTTCAATCTCAAAGCTACGAGAGAAATATGATACCCTATATCTCAAAATGAATAGCTCTAAAACCAATGATCGCAATTATAATAATCGTAAGGCTATTTATGATTTTATAACGGAGGAACCGAGTGCTGGATAAAATTGAATTTTCCAAGGTTATGCTTGGATTGGCTGAAAACTTTGGAGCCAAGGCGACCAAAGACCAGATAGGATTCTTTTATCAGATGTTTATGGATGATGGCATTGATATAATTCAGATTAAACAAGCGGCTCGGTCAATTATCAGAACAAAAAAAGATAGTTATGGCCGTATGCCAACTTATGCCGAATTTATAGAATTTATCCAAGGCAATAAAGAACAGAACGCAGAACTCGAAGCCCAGAAGGTGATTGATTTAATCCGGTCTGAGGGTGCGTATGCCGAACCGGAACTAAGCCCTGTCGTAAAACAGGTTATAAATAGTCGGTTTGGTGGATGGAAAGCCTTGTGTGGATCGCTGGAAGAAAGTAAGCTGACTTGGTTTATCAGGGATTTCAAAGAAGCGTACTTGAGCATAGAAACGGGCAAGCTGATGTTACCGGACAAAAACGAATCGGCGCAGATATTAAAGAGGGTCGAATTTAAGGAAGTCGCTTAGTCCGGGCGCACAGGATGATTGAGGGGTAAGGATGAAAACCATAGAAATAATATTACAAAAGACCGAAGCTGAACATCTTTTACATTTGATTGAGGGCAATGAGCGAGAGGGTTGTTATTATGGTAATGCCCAGCAGTATTGGACACGTTCAGACCGGATAAAGATAAAACTTGAGGAAGCGTTAAGGGGTAAGGCATGAACCATGTGGATTTATTTTCCGGCATAGGTGGCTTTGCTTATGCGGCAAGGCAAGTATGGGGGGATGATTATCACAATGTCTGCTTCTGTGAGATTGACCCGTTCTGCCAGAAGGTTATCAGGAAGAACTTTGGAGAGGAGAGCTTGATTTATGGCGATATCAGAACACTTACAAGGGAACGGCTTATTGCAGACACCTTCGGTAGAGGATGCGGGGAGGGATGGCTCGGCAGAGGCATGGATAAAATACAGGACGGAAGGGCATACTCCAAGTTGCAGACTTCGGAATCAAGTTGCAGCATTGACCTTCTCACAGGCGGTTTTCCCTGCCAGAGCTTCAGTTGTGCCGGAAAAAGAAAAGGTACAGGAGATGATCGGTATTTGTGGCCGGAGATGTTTCGAGTCATACGGGCAATTCATCCCAGATGGATTATTGCGGAAAATGTCAGGGGCCTTATTAGCATCGAAAACGGCATGGTATTCGAGCAAGTGTGCCTTGACCTGGAAAGTGAAGGGTACGAAGTTCAAGCGTTTCTTGTTCCAGCTTGCGCCGTCAACGCCCCGCACAGAAGGGACAGGGTGTGGATTGTTGCCTACAGTGCACAGGAACTGCTCAACAGGCCCAGGGAATCAAGGTCGCGCCGGCGGACTGAATATCCAGACGCAGATCAATATGTTGCCTACTCCTCGATCGAGAATGACGGGCGATATATCGGAAAGCAGGAAGGCCGACAAGTTCCCGAATCTGGAAACCGTATTGAGCCGGGAAATGCTACCGACACCAGCGACAAGGGACTACAAGGGGATGAACAGCCAGGAACACTTGGAGAAAGACCGGGGACATCACGACCAGCTTCCGAATGCCCTTGGAATGAAAGCTGGCTTGAAGTTGCAACCCGCTTTTGTCGAGTGGATGATGGGCTACCCGAAGAATTACACAAACTTGAAACTTCCGACAGAGTGGCAAGATTGAAGGTATTGGGAAACGCAATCGTTCCTGAAGTTGTAATGGAAATTATGAGAGCTATTAAGGCGATTGAGGGGTAAGGCATGGGAAGGATAATAACGGGGGATTGCCGGAAGGGGCTGAATAGGGGGAGCGATATGAAACCAAAATGGGAAAAGCAGGAAAAAGGTTGGTGGATACATGAAAAAATTGGTGGCATTGTGCAAGAAAAAGATAATTATTGGTATATTTATAAGAAAGAAGATGATTCTGGATTTGGGCCGTTTAAATCATTAAAAAAAGCACAAGCAAGAGCCGAATTAATGGGGGAGAGAGATGAAAAACATTAAACAAACAGGGGTATTGAAGAATGGGGATTTTGCGCCAGAGAATACAGATAAAGCGAGACTTAATTGGTTGAGTCTCCATCCGGGGATAGTTAAAAATCTAAAAGCTGGGATAATCGTCAAGGGGATAGAGATTTGGCAACCGAGTCTGCGAGCAGCTATTGATGCTGCTATGGAAACGATGCGTCAGGAATTGCGAAGCAAAAACGCTGAACCGAACTGGTAGGGGGAGAGATGAAAAAAGAAACTGAAAAAATTGATGATGAAGACATTGAAATTTATTATTTTGATAATCCCATGTTCCATGAGGATTGGCATAAAGCAGAAGATCTGGGTCTGGGTTATATACAATATAATCATCACGGGCCTGATTATTGGGATGATACTTTATCTTTTTGCGCCAAAGACAAGGTTGAGAAAGTCCAGAAATATTATACCGGCAATATCTGGTAATCAGGGGGAGCTATGAAGCCAAAAAAGAATTTTGAACGACTTATGTTGAATTATAACAAGAGATTCCGCAAGGACTACGCAGATGTAGATGAATGGCTCATGGATTTAAGCTCTCGGCTATCTGTGAGATCAATGAGCCGGATGCTGAAGGTGGATAGGACGGTTTTAAGCAGGAAGTTAAAGGAGATTGAATGAACATTGTTTTAGGCGAACCGGAAAAGGCGGAAGCGGAAAAGGTTGATGTCGCTAAAATGACAGAGCAGGAATGTGCAAACTATTGTTCTAAGCGTGTCATGGACGGGAACGCTGCTCTTACAAAAACCACCGTTGGGTATATGGAGTTTGGCGAAATCCTTGAAGAACTTCTGGGGCCAGCAGAAATTAATGATGATGATGTTGACCGCAAAAGACTCTGGAAATATCATGTAAAGAACTTTCAGACAAAGGCGGAGTTCATAAAAGAGGCGTTCAGAATTTCAATTTCAATGGCGGATCACATCCGGCGCGTGACGAAAAAGTATAAACCATATATAGGCAACAGATTCGTGCCCTTCTCCCGGCTTTTAAACGCACTTCCGTATGTGAATGATAATAACGTGGTAGAGGTAATTGCTTGTGCGTCCGAGCATTTAGCGGACGATTGGAAAAAAGATTTAAAGGATTTGAAGAAAATAGAGATAATTGAATGTCTGCATGAAAAAACAGAGCGTTGGGAGCGGTGTTTAAATCCTGACTGCGGGAAGTGGCTTGGAAAGGTGAAGGATTAAAATCATAAAGTATTAGGACTCTAAAATATGAAAAAGTCTGACCCATTATGGATAGCCTGCGATAAACTTTGCGGTGAAGCAACCCGCCTGAGAGATAACGGAATATGCCGGATATGTGGCAAGCCGGGAAGCGACCCACATCACATCATCCCCAGAGCCTATGCCGGTACAACCTTCATGCTTGAAAATCGCCTTTGGGTATGCCGCAAGTGCCATAGTAACGAAGTTGGATTACAAGATAGGTGTGTTGCGGTAATTGGATTGCCTGAATTTTATATCTTATATGAGATAGCCCAATCCGTTACTCAATTAAGAAAATCTGACTTGCTTGCAATAAGGGAGAAGCTCACAGCATTAAAAACAGCTTTCCTAACAACGTGAGAAGCCCCCACAATAGAGATTATTGTTTTAACGATAGTCACGCTGTCTGAAACAGGGGAACTGGTTACAGAGCGTAACCGATTCAAACAAACAGAAAAGGAGAATTAATTATGATTGAACAAAATTATGGTGGTATGATGAAAGAATGTGATGAAAAATCGGTAGTCGAAAGATGCAAGCCGGATTATGAAGCAATGATTAAACGAGCCAACCTGAAGCTGGCAAGATCGTCCGCTTTTCGGGATGCGGCAGGAAAACGACAAATAGAGAGGAGGTGAGTGTATTACGGTGAATTGAGGGGCAGTCGGTCTGAGGATTCCGACTGCCCTTTTTCCTTAAATTATTTCAAAAAACATGGAGGCTACTATGTGGGTAAATGACGCTGGATGGATATTCTTCGTAATTGATATGCTGAAATCAATCGTAGATCTGATAGGGAGGGCATTCTCTTGATGGAAAATA
>Ga0180732_1000958_pt1 | contig 19989 bp, 23 predicted proteins | sample KR11_01MetaG_FD_148674 | JGI IMG/M metagenome (GOLD analysis project Ga0180732, IMG submission 148674) | Groundwater microbial communities from the Olkiluoto Island deep subsurface site, Finland - KR11_0.1 MetaG | ecosystem: Environmental > Aquatic > Deep subsurface > Groundwater | place... | reverse complement strand
GAGCTAATGTTGTATGTGCCTGCCCTACTCTATTTTACCCAAAACAGCCTGCCCTGTTAAATCTGCTTCTTTATTTAACTGGGGCCTTGAGCTGAAATGGGTAAAGGACGGGTTGTTCGGAGCTTGCTCGGGTCAGCATTTGTTAAAGATATACTGGCCGACTTTGCGTAATGGTTTCAAATATAATGTCCAGGGATAAGGTTTGAGGCCATTCACCTTCCAGGCCAGCCTGTCGTTGCGATTAGCTAACAAGCGATTTTTCAGCGAGGCATTGCTCATTCCCCCACTGCGCATCTTGACCAGGATCTCAGGAATATAAGCTGTAGTGATTCTATGTTTGACAAGAAATCTCAGCATCAGTTCATAGTCTGCGGCTAACACTTTTACCCAAAACAGCCTTGAGCTGAAATGGGTAAAAGTCTGTGGGTCTGCCTGCCCCGCCTGCCTTGTGGAATATTTATCCTGTGAAATGCGGAGCCTATTTCTCCGGGGCGAAGTCCATTCCTCTGGGGTAGCTCATTTTGATGGTACTGGGGTGGCTAACCACAAAGCACCTTCCATATCCTCTCAGCCGCTCTTCCATCCCATTTGGGCGGCATGGAGAATTCCTTCTTCTTTTTCATACTATCTCTGTATGACTTCAAAATCGAATCTTTGCTGGTTCCACCCAGCACATTTGTCCCCATTGCAATTGTAATAGGTCTTTCAGTATTTTCCCGCAGAGTAACACACGGCACACCCATGGCTGTTGTTTCCTCCTGTAATCCACCGCTGTCCGTCATAACCAGAGCCGCATCCTTCCAAAGAAACAATGCCTCCTTAAAACCAAGAGGAGAAAGAAGATGAATGTTTTCTGAAAACGAGATGTCAAATTGTTCCATCATTTTCCGTGTCCTGGGATGAACCGGGAAAAAGATTGGTCTTTCCGTTGCAATCTGATTTAATGCAAAAGCTATCTCTTCAAAAGATTCCTTCGTATCCACATTGGAAGGCCGGTGCAGGGTAAGAAAAACATAATCATTGTTTTTCTCCTTCAGCTTAAATGTAGAAAAACCCTTGCCATCGTAATTTTCAAGCTTTTTAGCCTGATAAAAAAGATTATCGATCATTACATTTCCGACAAAGTGGATTTTCTCTTTTGGTCTGCCTTCTTTAAGAAGATTTTTTTCACCACTTTCTTCAGTCACAAAAAAATAGTCTGATATGGAATCCGTCACCATGCGATTTATCTCTTCCGGCATGGTAAGGTCAAAGCTTCTCAGTCCAGCCTCGACATGGGCGACCTCGATCAGGGCTTTTTTTGCCACAATACTGCAAGCCAGAGTAGAATTCACATCACCCACAACAATAACCAGATCCGGTCTTTCCTCTTCACACAGCTTCTCAAAAGCCACCATGATTTTTGCTGTCTGCACACCATGAGTGCCTGAACCGGCATTTAGAAAAAAATCCGGCTCCGGCAACTCCAGATCCTCGAAAAAGGCCTGCGACATATCATAGTCATAATGCTGCCCAGTATGTACAATCCTGCATTCCACCTGGTCATACTTCAGCGACTCTCGATAAATGGGAGCGATCTTCATAAAATTTGGGCGCGCGCCAGCAATCAACAAAACCTTCAAACCAGTTTCTCCTCATTTTTGTAATCCGTGTCTAAAAATTCCAGTTCAGCCTCTCTTTCATCATTCAAAATTTAAAATCTAAGCTCATCTTGACGAGTCTAAAAAAATATGTAATACTATGTATGACTCAAAACAGGAGACTATTTTGCGAATTAATGATTTCGAATGGGATGAGGGCAATGCCTTGCATCTTCAACTTGGTCACGGCATAGCGCCGGAAGAGGCTGAAGAGGTCTTTGCCAACAACCCTTTTTTCAGGCGGACAAAAAAAGGACATTATGCAGTTTTTGGCCCAACATTTGAAGGAAGGTATCTGACTATTGTCTTCGAGCTTAAACCCAAAGGTATTGCTCGACCCATCACTGGCTGGGACATGAATCGAGCAGAAATTCAATATTACAAGAAACACAGGAGATAAAGATGCCAAAACAAAAAGCGCTGCCAAAAAAATGGGTTAAGTACTATGACCAGGAAAATATCCTGGATGAAATCATGGATGAGCCGGTTACCCTTACTCTAGACGAGCGTCTTCACCAGGATATACTTTCAGGTAAGCGTAAGAGGAAACTTAAAAACATCACTATTAAGATCGATCCTCTTCATGTTAAAGCAATCAAGAAGCTTGCTACTATGAAGTCTATCCCTTATCAGACATTGGTCAGGCATTGGCTCGCAGAGGATATTAAGAAAGACTTGGACTCGGTCTTAAAATAGTGATCCTTAGATATTCTCAATGATTACCGCCTTTAGCCTTAAGCTTCCGTGTCTAATATTTTCTCTGACCTCTGATCCCCGATCTCTGACCTCTGATCTTCATCTGTGTAATCTGCGCAATCTGTGGATTAAAACCTTAGCAGCAAATACCGGCAATACCTTCTGCCTTTTAATTCGCTTTGGCTCACAAATCAGCCTATACAGCCATTCAAGGGAAAGATTCAGCCAGATTTTGGGAGCCCGCTTAACATTCCCCGCAATGGTATCCAAAGTTCCGCCTATGCCCTGACAAATTTTTACATTCTTTAAAGCATGTTTATACGCGGCAAACCATTTCTCCTCTGCGGCTCTATTGACATCTTCCGGCATGGTAAAAGGTCAAAGCTTCTCTAACCTCTTTTTTACCCAAAACAGCCTGCCCTGTTAAATCTGCTTCTTTATTTAACTGGGGCCTTGAGCTGAAATGGGTAATGGGTGGTTTTTTTAAAATCAATTCCCCATCATTTGTTTGATCTTTTCTTTTATTATCCACCACAAAAAGATCGGCGTAGATTTAAGATTGCGCGCTCAAAGCCTCCTTGGTTCTTCCTGCCTTTTGAGAAGCTACCGATTGCTCTAACGAGTTGCTTACTTGATTAGGATGTCCCGAACTTTCTTTTCAATTCTCTAAACTATCACAGGTTAGATTTTTTGTTGTAATTTTGTATAAAATATGTATAATATATATTATGCGATTTGAATGGGATGATGAAAAGAGCCGCACTAACAAAGCTAAGCATGATATTGATTTTGATACGGCAAAGGAACTGTGGAACGATACCAACGGGGTCGAAATTCTCACATCCTATCCGCTTGAAAACAGAAGCATTTTAATAGGAAAAATCGATAAAAAGCTGTGGACCGCAATTTTCACCCGGAGGAGCAACTCTATTCGAATCATATCGGTAAGACGCACCAGAAAAAAGGAGGCTGAATTGTATGGCGAAAAAGAAAATAGCTAAAAGCACAGAAGAGTTTGACCGACGATTCGACGAGGGCGAGGATATTCATGATCTTATTGACATGTCTAAGGCCAGAATTATTCGCCACGGAAAGAAAGTCCGCATCACGCTTGATGTGGCAGAAGAACTGGTCAACGAAATTGATCGCATCCGGGAAAACATTGGTGTAGACCGCAGTGCTTTAATAAAGATTTGGTTACACGAAAGGGTGAAACAAGAGAAGCTAACAACTGCATGACATTAATTACGATTTAATCTATCCACCTCCACAGCCGATATTCCCCAAAACAGCCTGGCCTGTTAAATCTGCTTATTTAACTGGAGCCTTGAGCTTTCCTTCCTTCACTGCTCGCTATCCACTGTAATGTTTATATTGATTACGTACCTGAATCGTGATAAAAATATCTTAAGTGAATAAGAGGAGGTACCAAATCATGCCGGAAATTGCCATAGAACTCACATATGAAAAGATAATCGAGGCTGCTTCCAAGCTAAGTGAAGATGACAAGGAGCGTCTATTTTTCTTCCTTAACAAAGATTATGCCAAAGCGTTAGATGAAATGCGCAAAGAAGCGTGGAAAAGCCATCAACAGGGTGAAAGTGTTCAGTTAAGAGATTTAACATGAAATATGATGTCTACTTATATAAAAATCTTTCATGCTGCTATCCAATATCGGGCAGTATATGATATGGCAAAAGATAAAAAAGAAGTTTTAGTTATCTTTATAGGTTCGCGCGAAAACTTTTATAAAGAACTCAGAAGGTTTTTGGCTTGATGACATTTTTAGGTTCTTTATCCGTGTGGGTCTGCCTGCCCCGCCTGCCCCATAGGTCCGGAAGATCGTATCGGGGTAGCTCATTTTGATGGTACTGGGGCGGCTAATTTATCAGTGTTAACCTGCCCGCTTGTGCCTGGAGCCCTTATCGAATCCAATTCAACTATATTGCTCAGTAAATCCACTATCCTTATCAGAACTTCTATGAGCTATGGCAGGCGGGCCTGCCCGCTCGTGCCTTGATTCCTTCTACCTTCAGCCTTTAGCCTTTAGCCTTCAGCTTCCGTGTCTAATAACCCAACTCACATTTTCTTCTTAACCATAGGTGCCATCTAATACTGGAATCTTGATAGTCTCTTCGACAAATCTTCTGTTTTTAATTTTTTCAAATAAACCCTGGCTAACCTTAGGAGAAAGAACTTCTTCCCCACAGGCAGGGCATTCTTCATAAGAAACATTCCTTACAAGATATAGTTTCCCTTCAATTCTAAGGTCAATTTCACCCTTTTTCTGTACCATTTCATTATGGCAAGCAGCACATTTCATGGTTTTATTCGCCTCCTTTCAGAATCCTTATCCCATTCCATCGGATTTAAAGTTGGGTCATATGCCGTAATAATCCAAACCGGGTCAATCGAACACTGCACATGTAATATCCGCTTCTCATTAGTAATTCCAGAAATAAGACAACTTGGGCCATATTTATCTTTGGGATAATCCTCTATAGCTTCACCAGACAATATAACTTCCTTTATTTCTTCCGGAGAGATGTTACGCTCTACGCAACGCTCAAAAGCATGAATGGTAAGGCGATAGTTTCCAGCTTTGACTCGGCTTCTAATATTCTTAATCATAAATCTTATTTATGCTGGTCAGCATTTACAAGAAAAATATAGCCCACTTTTTAGAATCGCTCCAGCTTCCATGTCTCCCATATTTAGAATTTTGTATTATCTATAACACTATTTCTATTTTATGAAAAATTAAATCACAAATCAAGACATGTCTTTCCTTCTTCCCGCTCCAGCGGGATGGAATGCCGGAAAAATCAACATGCCTTGATTTTATCGGCACTAAAAAACACAGTGTTAACCTGCCCGCTCGTGCCTTGCAATGGCAGGCGGGTCCGTGAAATCCGTGTCTAATATTTGTCTTTTTGAGTTCTTTCATCTGTGTAATCTGCGTAATCTGCGGATCAAAACAGCCCTCCAGAATAACGGCGGATCTTCGACCTTGAGCTGAAATGGGTAAAGGGTGGTTTTTTAAAAATCAATTCCCCCTGATTTGTTTGATCTTTTCTTTTATTATCCACCATAAAAAGATCGGCGTAGATTTAAGATTTCTCTCCCAGAGCCTTCTTGGTTCTTTTAGAAATCGAGGCAGCCATTCAAGACCGATTTTTATCCAGAAATCAGAAGATCGTTTCTTAGTGCCTGCATAAAAGTCAAAGACAGCGCCAATTGCAGCTATAAAAGGTACTTGCAACTTTGACTGGTTTTCATAGATCCATTTTTCCTGTTTTGGGGCGGTCATGCCAACCCATAGCACATCGGGCCGTGCATTATTAATGGCACTGATAATAGCAGAGTTGTCTTCCCGGCTGAATTCTGTCTTGAAAGGAGGCGAATATGTCCCGCAAACCTCAATGGCCGGAAAATCTCGTTTCATTCTTTCCTCAATCAATCCCAGCACTTTTTCTGAAGAGCCGAGAAAAAAATATTTGACCCCTCCCCTCTTGTTTGCTTCACGGGAAAGACCAAGGAAAAAGTCAGTTCCCGCGACTTTTTCAGTACATGGCAGTCCCAACATTTTAGCTGCGATGATTATTCCAGTGCCGTCTGGAATCAGGATGTCAGCTCTCTTTAATGCTTGCTGGAAAATATTGTCTTTAGCCGCCACTGTTAAAGAATGCGGGTTTGCACAAGCCATGTAGCAAGTTTTTTCACGGGAATTTATTGACTGAAAAACCGAAGATAAGTCAGCTTCTAATCCCTGATTGCTGATTCTGTAGCCGAAAAGTTCAATGGTCATAATATAAACAGGTCTGTATTTTTCCGGTTTTCATTGATAGCTTCCTGGTAAATCTCCTTAATCATCTGAAAGTTTCTTTCCGGCGTGTATTTGTTTTCATATTCCTTTCTCGCATTCCTTCCCATTTCCCTTAAAAGGTCAGGATGTTCTATAAGAAAAGAGAGCTGCTTTACCATGTCATCAATATCACCAGGCTGGAAGTGGACGCCCGTGATATTATTTTGGACAATATATGCTGCTGTGCCTATATTAGATGCAGCTACAGGGACGCCTGCTGCATAAGCCTCGCCAATTACCAGGGGAAACCCCTCGTAACAAATGGATGGGAATACCAACAGACTTGACTTGCGAAGGAGCTCCTGAACCTGTTCGGAAGAGCAGTGCCCGTGCAAAATGTTTTTTTTGTCCAGACCAAGAGAGTTGATTTCTGATTTCAAAGTTTCAAGATATGGGCCGTCTCCCACAATGCGCAGCAAAGGCGCTTTTTCGCCCAGCCGTTTCCAGACTGCGGGCAGGAATTGAACCCCCTTTTCCTCTTTGAGTCGTCCGATAAAGAGCCAGTTGTTTTCTTTTTGTGCTCTAAGATCGTTATCCTGCATGTTGTCTTCAAAAAAATTGGGCTTCACCCTCATCCTGCCGGCTGGAAAACCTGCCTCAATAAATTTATTTTTATTAAACTCCGATAGAACAATAATCCGGTCAACTTTAGTTTGCCAGGTCTTCAGGAACCGGTTAAGGGCTATATTGGCTGCCAACGGAAGTGTTGCCGGCATAGAGTCTCTGTAACATTTATCAGCCAAGGCCGGCCATGGATATTTCCCTATACATTTTTCGCAAATACCATCACCTTTCATCAACATTGCCTGAGCGCAAACAGTGCGAAAATTATGCAGAGTCTGCACCGTGGCGCACCCCATTTTTTTAGCCTGATAAATAGCAGCTTGAGATAGCACCGGAAAAGTGTTGTGAAAATGGAGGAGATCCGGACTGAATTTATGCACAGCCTCCTTAACCATTCTTTTCCCAATAGGAGACCAGGGCGTATAGAGCGCGGTCTTAAAAACTGAAGGCCCGTACTTCGTGCCAATAAAATCATTCTTGAAAATGAGTGATTCTACCTCCACTCCATTTTGTTGCAGGAGTTCCTTCTCCCGCTCAAAAACCCGATCTTCTCCAGAAGGGCTGCTTGATCGATAATATTCATGGACGAGCAATACTTTAATGAGACCACTCCTCTATGACCTGTCTGTAAATTTCGTTGAGTTTTTTCGCCTTATTGTCCCAACTGAATTCAGCCGCTCGGTTGAGCGCAGCGGCCGCCATCTGTTGACGTAAGGGTTCATTATCAGCAATACGTTGAATCGCCAGGCTCATATCTTCAATAACCTTTTGCGGGTATGTTACCGGAATTTTAGCTTTCCTAGAGAAAAAAACTGTATATACCATTGAAGAATGTACGCATACTTTCAAATCGCATATCAGGAATCTCGGGACTGCTGTGGCTATGCAGAAAACCGGTCTGATAATAACTTGTGCAACCTATCTCCCTTTAAATCCCAATTAAATTCCATATTAACCCTACTACACGCCCCAGCAGAGAGGCTACTCAATAAAGTATCATCTTGTGAAAGCGCTTTAAAAACCGAGCTTAAATCATTAACAACTTGTTCTGGATTTTTTGCTATCACTTTGCATCCACAAGATTTGTTAACAATTTCACCCGGACCGCCTAAATCTAAACAGACAATCGGAAGCCCAACTGAAAGAGCTTCTAAAACCACGTAACCACCACACTCAAAAAGGCTGGCATATGCAAAAATATCCGCTTTCTTATAGGCAGAAAAGACATCATCTCGTCTCGGAAACCAATTAGTAAAAGTAACTATGTCTTGAATCTTTAATTTATTTACCTCTCTTATGAATTTCGTTTTTTCAGGACCGTCACTTATTATATGCAATTCCGCACTTATGCCAGTTTCGCTCACGAATTTGTAAAAAGCACGTATAATAAGTATCCCACCTTTCCAGTAAACATGCCTACCAGCACTAATTATTTTAAAAGGCTTATTAGGATCTCTAATTTTATAAATTTGTTTAACCGTTTCCATGCCAATCTGTGATTCCACTACAGCTTTGTGGCGAAAACATATAGGTATAACCGAATATGTCTCTTTAGTTGCGGCTAATATGAGTTTTGCACGGCAAAAAGCCAAAAAAACCAGTGGGTTAAATGGACTTAATAAACGTATTATTGTCCTAATATTTTCCTTCATTTTTTGGCGTAAGTTAAATAGTTTAAAAAAACGTCGTGGTAATTTTTCGCCAGCGCCTATTGGCCCCCAAATAAAAGGTATTGGAAGCAAAGATATTAATGGAGGCTGATAAAAAGGACTAAATGTTATGTGATGTGTTATGTTAAAACAATTTACCCTATGCAATTGCCACGCTCTGGTAACTGCAACTATTTGCCACAACCAATAATATAAATGAATCCCTCGATTTCCTTTTTTCCAAAATCTTGCCCATGTAGGAAGATCGATGTACACAAAATGTAAATTTGAAAATTTCTCAAAAATACCAGAATTAACTATGGGTATTTTGTTGTTTGCTCTTGTTATTACCCACACATCGTGTTTTCGAGCTAATTGCTTAACCCATTGCCAGCCAACTTCTGGTTCCGATCCTTTATTGGGTTCACAAGCATAAGCCAGAACAAGAATTTTAAGACGTATGGACATAGGATTTACCAAGAAAAACAGACATAAGTTCTACCAAATGGGAATGAGGTCGCTTCAGATATTCGAGAATCATTAGAGCCGGAAGGATGTTTTCGTACACAGAAGAGTATTCTGCCATTTCCGCTAATTGACTAAATTTTTTTTCTAACAATTCCCACATCACTTCTCCTCCCGGCCAGGGGCCAACAAGCGAGGCCTGGCGGTAAATGAAGTGGAAGGCGTCTGAGAAAGACAGGCCGTTTGGGATGCTCTCCTCCCAGTCAAATACATAGAGTTTGCCCTTTTTTACCCGAATGTTCCAGGGAGCAAAATCACCATGAATGCGATGACATACAACCTGGACATTTCCCGTTTCTTCACTTAATAGACTTTCTAATAGCTTTTGAGCAGGCGAAGGCCATTTTTCAAATTCATTTGCTTTCCAGGCCATTTCGATTGTTTTCCAGGCCGGTGTTTCCCGCAAAGCAATCTTTTGCATGTCCAGTCTTGAAAGGTCTGCCAACAAGTTGAGATGATTAATTGTTAATTCTGGAATCTGCGGGCCGCTACTGAGTGGCAAAGCGCTTTGCACTTGCACCGCATGCCCTTCCCAGGTATCTTTCAGCAGTAATCGGGGGACTTCGCAAAACAGTCTTGCACCTTCCAGCGCCTGGAGCGCCTCGCTCTCCTGACGGATTGCTGCAGCACCTTCGAGGGTGTCCGCAATTTTTACCACTAATTCAGTAACCCTTCCTTGATTTTGCGCTTCAGCCAGCAGTGTGATTTTTCGCCGTGACAAGTCTGAGCCACAATAAACAGCGACATTTTCGATCTTCTGAGAAAGGGCATCCCCGAGCCAGGAGCAAAGAGTGTCATTTCGATCTTTCAATTCTTCCTGGCCGGCAATAATAACACCGTGCTGTCGAAGCAGCGCGGTAAGGCCAAACCGGCTCATAACTTCAAGCAGCTTTAGGCCTAACCTTGCTTTCTGACTCCCCGGTCTATGAAATAAGAAACATTTTTGCCGGAATTTTTTTGGGTATAAAGGGAAAAAAATGCGGGGCGCCAAAGCCGGCAGAGCAGCGTAATATTGACAGTTGTAATGGCCAATCCGGTGAAACCACTTATTTCTTGGAGGCTTGTTGCTGATTCCTATGTGAATGAGCAAGCCATCTTTTTTTAGCAGGCTTGCAATATGCTGAAAACTGTATTGCGTTGTCTTCTGGCCGTCAGCTAATATTATGACATCATAGTGGTGAGCGCACTGCTCGATAGCTGGAAAGCGCCTGATCCGATTTCTCAAGTGCGTGTCAACTGATTTCTTAATATCTACATTGCGTTCGTTATAGTTGTTAAAAAGACAATCAATTGTTTCATAAGACCTGGCCAGGCTGTTTATCAGCCAAACATCTCCTCCTGCAACCAGGATTTTAGCCCCTTTGAAAAGGGGAAGAAGGACTTTCCATGACGCCCACCGCTCATCACCCAATCGGAGGTTACTATTCATATCGTGCTGCCATATGATCAGTAATTGCCTCTAAGGCATGGTCAATTGATTTCTCAATTGATTGAGCAGTGTCGATCCAGACTGCATTCGGCGAACTGTCGCAGAACTTTTTTAGTTCACTTATCTGTCGTTCCACTTCAATCAAAGGCAATTCCGGTTTCCTGGCGTGAATAACTGCCGGATCTGCTCCAAGACATAAGATGAGATCAGGGGTGGGGATCAGGATGGCAAATAATTTAATCAACCATTTTGGCAATGAAATTCTACTTCGGGCAGGATCGGTTATAAAGTCGTAAAAATAACGGTCAAATACATACAAACAAGGTCTTTTCACCTTGGCAGGATAGACCTTGAGCCAATAACCCAGGATATAATCCAGCGAATAATAGGATAATCGCAAAAAAGAGCCAAAAAAACCAGAGGCCTTGCTGCCGTGTGGATTAGTTACCGGCCCATCTTCTGTCTGCCGGCCAAACAGGCAGGCAATGCTCGGCAACAGATTTGGCCGCATATGCTCGTAATTAAGTTTAGTGTGGAGAGCGGATTCGAGCGGAGGTCGGATGCCTTCGATGATAGTGCTTTTGCCAGAGCCGTCAGTGCCGATGACTGCACACGAAAAGCCCAAAGGAGCAAAAAATCTCTTCAAGCGCAGTGAAAAATCAAGAAAACGGCTGCGCAATACCTTCGCTGGATGTTTTAACAACATATTTTTTAACCATCCAACTTTCAAGGCCATTTGTAGCTTTTTAAGTGGCATATACTTGCCGCTTAATGATGGAATCAGCCATTTAGTGTAAGTCTTTGCACCAAAATAATATATTAGGTTTCTTTCATATCTCCTCCCATGTAACAAGAAAACAGAAATTGCTTTTTTATCGTAATCCCTTCGTACTCTACCGGCACCAATAACTTCTTTCAAGAAAGCAATGATAGCATCATCTGCAAAATCTGCCACGTTTATGATATTATTATGTTTTACGCACCTGCTAATAACACTTTTCGCGGATAAAAATTCAACCCCATTTGTTCCCACATAAGTAAAAGAATCTATTCTTACTCCCCACCACCTTTTTTCCGCACCGCATCCACAAAGCATCAACGATTTAACTCTGTGCGCCTTCAACTGGCAGATTATCTTCCCTCCGTGTCGCTTTACTAAACAGGCAAGCAACATATGGGCTTTGGCGAAGCTGTCTTCCGAAAACAATATGTCGATATCACTCCCATGTAGTCCGTAAGGAAGAAAATCGTAATTACGAAGAACAGCATAGTTTATTCCCGAAACGGCGATTTGCTGAAATAAGTCGATCAGAAACGGGGCTTCAGGCGTGTGCCAGGCTGAAAATTGATCCTTAAAGACGCTACTATTTTGAATTATGGGCAATAAGTTCATGATCAGTACAATGTCCGGAGTTTTTATTCACCTCGGGTACAACGAAAAATCCAACAAGAATTAAAAATAGACTAAAAAACATCAATGCCCACGGAATATGAGATAAGCTTAAATTATAAAAATAATTTCTCATTGTTTTCTCATTCGGATTATGCGTGCCGGAATCCCGGCTACAACCGCATAATCGGGCACATCTCTTGTTACAACACTTGCTGCACCTATAACAGAGTGAGATCCGATTTTAACGCCCGGCATGATAATGGACCGCTCTCCAATCCAGACATCATTACCAATAACCGGAGGATTCCTATCGGTGCTGCCCTGAAGTCGAATTGGAACTTCAGCTGAAGAAAATTTATGCGAAATTGCCCATATAACAACATTTGGCCCCATTATCACATCATTGCCGATTGATATATCTCTTGGGACAACACAATTATGCCCAAGCTGTGAATTGTGACCGATTCTTAACTGTGAGCCGTTCCCGAAATAGGCATTTCTTTTAATAATAACGTGTTGGCCGCAATATAAGAAAATTTTTTGCGCCAATTTTCGTCGCAACCAATACCCAAATTGGTATCCAGGCATCGGTTGAGTGGGAAGAAAACGCGCAAATAGGTAATAAAAAGCTAAATATAATTTTTTCATACAAAATTATCTATGCGTAGATTGAGAGCATAAAATCTAAAACTGAAAAAGCGTGGGCTTTTAGCAGGCCGATAAAATTGTGGTATCTATGGGTTTGTCGGACTAAAACCTGAAACAACTTGGTAAGAAAAGCGGTTTCAGATGATTTCTTGGTGTTATCTGAATGTGTTACATCTGGTGTCGAGACTTTCGTGTTGTTTCTCGATTCTTCAAAATCAATTTGGCGTTGTGAATGCATAGGCTTGCTATATCTAATGATTTTAGCGTTGTCTCTCAACCTCTTTAGACACTGTTTTAATAATACAGTAAAAAATCGGTTTATCTGTTGAAATAATAATTTTATTGGTAACATCTTCTTCTGCAAGTTTGTTCAAACAAAAATCGTACTTGATACATTTTCTTTTATTACTATTGGGTAGAAATATCGTTGCAGCTACCCTATCAATTACAATAGGCGCGGATCCGGGGCTTAGAATCCCAGTATAAAATTTGTTTGGTTGAGCTTTTCCTGGATCAAACGCAAAACCAGCATTCCTACTCTTGCTTACCAAAGAGAGGAGAATTTTCTGTGATTGATCAAGAGAAACTCCATCCATTGAAAGCAAAGAAAAACAAATATAATCTCGATTAATATTCGATATCGTAATCCTCTCCCCTGGAATATTGTCCTTAAAAGAATAACTGTTTCCAACAAACCCGTTTATGATTTTGGCCATAGGTGTATCAATGATCAATCTTCCATTGGGCCAGTCCCATGTCAGATTCCCATTTGCCATTACCTGCTTAGAAAAATCCTTACTTATATAGGGACCATCAATCTTTTCGGTGCCGTTCCAGGCAGGTAATATTTCTAATTGGGCGCCGTATTGAAAAGCAGTCCTGTTATATTTGTGGAAAAAAGGCATTCTAAACATGCTTGGGCCATAGGATGCGTAATCCGCACTTGATATAGCGTGTTTCCCTAACGTAAATATGGTTGGTTCATCAGGTGATAGCAGGTAATTATTTAGAAATAAAATTCCAGCAGCTTTCATCTGGGAAAGAAATATTTCATCATACGCAAACCAAAAACCCAATGCTGGCGTGGATTCAGTGGCATAGGACAATGTTTTTCGATTATAAGTATTTTGATTAAAGTTTTCATCGAAAACACCCCACTGGTAGAAAAAGGCCCCGTCCAAATCTTGCCAGGAAGCGATGGCCGCTATATACATAGGAAATTCCGCCTTAAATTCTGAGGGCCGCATAATATTACAAGTATAAAGAACTGTTGGCGTGTTTTTTATTTTTATTCCAATAGACTGACCATTTACGTGATTTACCATATCGGGAGACTGGCTTAATATAGATTGCCATGGGTAAGTTGATATAGTCCTATCAGCGGTAAAATTGGTGAAAAAGTCGCCACTGACGGCTGCAAAATCACCCTGCATGCACGAATATAAAGAATACAATCTTGCATAACTCGAAGTATCTGAACAGATAGGCACAACATTGCAGCCTGTTCCGCTTGGGGCTTGCGCCCTTATCTGTTTAATTTGCTCAGAGACGTAGGTTTTGAATAGTTCGTTACAAAATTCATTGTAAAAATCCTTTTGCCTTTGGCAAGGTGTATCGGATACAGATAACCCGATAGACTTATTTATTAAGCTTTCTCCATTGTTTAATTTCCCCCAGGCTTTTAATAGGCTTTCATCGGTCCCGTATTTTATAAGTAGCCACTTATTCCATTTTGCTTTAAATTTATCTTTAAAATAATCAGGCCATTTTTCAAAATTGCCCCATCTCATTTTCAATACAAAATTTACCTCATCTCCCAACTCATAGAGAGCGATTATCTCCTCTTCCTTATTCCTCTTTTGCGTATATTGATTAAAATGGTTTAAAAAGTCTTTTTGATGAACAAGCATTAGCTTTCTTAAGCGGTCATCAACAATGCGGAGGCTCGTGTACTCCCGCCTTAAGTCATATTGAGAATTAATTTGCGATATGGCGGCCTTCCATTCCCTTTCGTCCTTGCCACCCTCGCTTGGTAAAATATCATAATCAGCCTGTTTGAAATATGGCATATAACCTAAGGCTGTCATCCAGATCCAAATTCCTTCTTGTTTACAACGATAGACGAGGTAATCAAAGAGGTCCATGGAACTGCCATCTCCTTTTTTATAAGCCCCGAATTTTTTGTGTGACTTGCGATAATGATCATAGAAAGTATAATGGGTTGGCCATAAACAAATAGCGTTAAATCCAGCCTTTTTAATACGTAAAATTACATGGTCTATTTTCTTGTGAGAGTACACCACAGACAGTGGAAGATGGACACCCCAGAATTTAATTCTACTATCTTGCAAATAAAATTTTCCATTCTTTACTTGTACATATTTACTATCGCATATGCCGTTTGATGGTATAAGCAGGGAAAGTAAAACTATGAACCAGATAATTAGAATCAGTGCCTTCATTGGAAAATCTTTAGAGTGCAAGTCTCCATGATCGGGCATGGATGTCGGCGTTATAATTTCCATTGAATTAACTCTTTTTGCCTTCTTGTTTCTTGGTCGGGATCAATCCCAAAGCTGCCTTTGTTTTATCTTCCCTCAAGGATTGGCTATAAACCAGAAGCAGCAAGAGTAGCATGAAGCCTACACCGTTGATTGCAATTTCAGAACTTGTTAATGACCTTGTTAGAATAATAAAGTATGTGGCAATTGTTAAGATATGAAACTGCTTGGCCTTTGTATTGAGCACAGACCTATGTTTTAGGTAGAATAATATCAAACTAACAAACACTCCGAAAAAACACAATAACCAAGGAATAAATCCTATTATTCCAGTAGATATCATTACCTCAAAGAATGCATTATGTAAATCAGTGCCTTTATATTTTGAGTCCTTAAAGACATCATACCGGCCACCGGCTGCGAAGCCGTATCCAACCCATGGTGATTGTACTATCTTATTCCGTGCTAATTCCCACCCATATATTCTACCTGAAAATGCACTAAGCCTTTCACGCGATTGCCCCCTTAAGAAATAGTTTTCACCAATTTTCGTTACCTCGGGCAATAAAATTAATAAAATAGCAAAAAATGCTATCACCAGCACAGATCGGAAACCTTTATTAAGGATCAGGAGAACTATTATACCAATCAGTAAACCGATCAAGCTTGTCCTCGCCTGGGCAAAAATTAACGTGGTTAGACATATAACAATTTGGAATAATACTAAGGTACGTTTATCGCTGGAGGTAAAGAAACGGTGTATATAGATAAGGCTTGTTATTGCAGAGATAAAGCCAAGCCCATTTGGATTTATAATCGGGAGAATTCCTTGTATTTGGGGTAATAAGCCCGGTCCTTTTATAAAAGCTAAAGAGGGTTTTAGTATGGCTCCAATCCACACGGTCAGAATAAGCAGGAAAAGCAAAGTAGTGTATATATAAAAACCTTTTTTTACTATCTGATAAGGATTATCTAATGCCAAAATTATAGAAATCCCGATGATAGCAACGGTTAACTCTAATGATTTCCAAAATGTATAAATTCCAACAGAAGAATAACAAACAGATACCATAGCAGTTAAGCCATATAGTAAGGCCCATAGCGGCAACCCGCTTAACAGTTTTATCACCCCTCCGGTTTTAACTATTAAAAATAAAACCAAACACCCGGCCAAACCGATTTCTGCAAGTTTAAGGATATGATAATATGTTAGATTGTACCCTGTCTTTGCAGAATCTATTGAAAATAGTAATGAGTTTGCAAAGAGAAGAATTATTATCAAATGAGCAATGCTAAAAGGGGCATCATTTTCTTTGTCTAAGCTACCGTACATTAAAAGATTGTCTCCATTATTCAATTATCAAAGCACTAAGTTATCAATAAGTTCTGATTAATTAATGCTCAGATTCTTTATAATTTGCTTCGACGGTATATTTTATTGCATTAATAAAACCTTGCACGCTATCGCTAAAAGAAATTGGCATGAGGTTTGGACGCAGATAAATTTCATCCTTGTATGGAGAGGTGTTTTTCAAGCTTTTGATCATTAAATGTGACAGTACCGTGATAATCGTAATGTAAGCAATAAACTAATAAAAAATATAACTGCCATTTATATTCAGATATATATTACTATCATTATCTAATCGCTTGAGACCTTGAAATATGACTTTGTCAGAACTGCCAATATAGCTATTTGGACCAAACAGGCAGCCAACATACCTCCTGTAAGACCAGCCCAGTGCAAAAGTGGATAAGTCATTGTAATAGATACTATTGAACCAGCAAGAAATGCAAAAAAGATCGCTCTGGTATTTGACAAAACCTGAAGACCGAAAGAAAAAGGTCTATGAAAAAAACCTATAAGAAAATAAACCCCCCACCATTTAACTATCCAGCCGTAACCTTGATATTGGGTGCCGTAAACCAACCTTACCCAGAATTCAGAATTAATAAGTGGCACAACAATAATTAAAAATGTTAAGCTACCACCTATGATTGAAATTTTTTGCAAATATTTGTTTAATGCGTTTATTCCCTTGTTAGAGAATACCAAGCTTGCCCGCGAGGGCACAATATTCTGCAATGACAAAAAAAATATGTTAGTTAATCCCACTAAATTACGCATTGCTCCCATAGCGCCAACAGCTGTAACTGACAAAATTGCTCCAGTCATATAAATAATTAGTTGAGTTCCCATCCAATAGGCCATATTTTGACTTAACAGCCACTTCCCGAAATCCCAGTGATAACGTCCTATTTCCAAAATGTCCTGAAAAGATGGAAATATGAATACCCTGGTTTTCAGCAACTGTAACCCGGCAAATACAGTTGCACATAATGCGGTGCTGGCTATTATCCATAATGTCAATTGAATGTCTAGTTGACATCGCAATCCGAAAAAGAATATCAAAAATAATTGCAGACCATATCGAATGAAGTCATTTATTAGAACATCAAGTAAACGTTCGTTAACAAAGAAATAGCGTCTAATAAAATCTTGGGTAAGAAAAAAAATAATGGCTACAGTAAGAGGTAATAAAAAAATATTAATACCAAACTCGGGCATTATAACGGCAATCATTTTGCCAGCAATAACGCATAACAGTCCTGATATAATACAAAACAGTGTTTGCCAGAAAACAATTACCCTGTAATAGGTTTTTTTATCATCATGAGATAGCGAAGGCCCCTTAATCATCATGGGAGAAACGATCAGAGACATATGAAGCCCTGAAAAAAAAAGAACTACCCCATAGACCAGCAGGTAAGTGCCATATCCCTTAATCCCCAAAAACCTTGCTAACAACAAGCCTGTTAAAAAATTAACAGCGCTGACAAAAGTTTGGTCTATTAAGACAAGAGCACTTCTGGGTTGGACTTTCAAAAAACGAGATACAAAGCTGGTTTTTAAGATAAAATTATCCCGATTACAACTTAATGATTTCATAAAAAGCCTGAAGAGATGTTAGAATCAATTGATAATTTTGAGGAATAGATTAGGGGGATTCTGTGGCGCAAGACCTTTTTAGTTTGTGATTTGATACTCTATTGCACCAATATCCGGCAGGCCTTCAATGTTATTCTCAAAATGGTCTATTGAAAGATCGCTACTTACGAGTTCGAGTTCCCCTTTATCAACGCATGGGCTTCCTGAAGTTAGATTAAAATTTTCAGGCCGCGCAGGTCGTTGCGAAGCAAGCCTATGGTCAGTTATCACTGAGTTTGGCTCATGCTCATTTACCTGTTTCAAAGCATTGAAATTTATTTTATTTGCCCCTTTATATGCAAAATAATTTGGAATCTGTTCGCAGGGTTATCCACTTAGATCCTTTTCTTTTATTGCAACTATCCAGTAGGCCATAGAAAAATATTCTTTGAATGGAATTGGTAGGAAGTTCCACACCCTGTTCAATTTCCTCCCATACTTACCTTTAAATTTCGGTAAATGAAAAAGAACTTCTTTAACCCGAAAACCTGTCAGAGAAAGAAGCTTTCTTGCATTCCTAATGGTAAAAGCATAAAGGTGAGTGCCATCGAAATAGTCATGCCCTAATACATGCCTTACAAGACAATTTTCAATGGGTAACCCAAGAACTAGAACGCCTTCTTTTTTTAAAACCCTGTTTATTTCTCTCAACGCAGCAATAGGTGATTCAATATGCTCCATAACATGAGAAAATAAAACTGCTTCGTAAGATGACGTACTTGTTTCCTTTAAGCCATCCATCGTATCGGCATTTATCACAGTCAACCCTTTCTTCCGTGCCGCATGTGCCAATTTTGGCAATTGTTCGATACCAACAGATTCGTGTGATAAATACCGTAAATATAATCCGTCGCTACACCCGATATCTAAGGTCCTTTTTTCCTTTATGAAGGGTAAAACAAGTGGCCACGAGCCCATCTCTCCAAAACTTCCTGAAAGCCGTTTTTCAGCATATTGCGCATAATTCGTGAAAAGTTGGGGACGCCCTTTAGTTTTGCAGTTTTGTGTACTTTTCATTTATTTTATTTTGAACCGCCAAGGCGAAGGGATAAGAGCTATTGAACCGCCAAGCCGCTAAGAGCGCGAAGGTTGTTTTTCTAGTTTTTCTGATCGGAACGGACGATCATAAAAATGACATGCCCTGCGGGCAGAAACACGACCTGGGGTCAAAAGAAAAAAGAAAATAGGTTGAACCCCGGTGGGCGCTCTCAGGACGTTCTTCACTTTTTAAGAGGAGAAAGGGGGACGCCCTTTAGTTTTGCAGTTTTGTGTACTTTTCATTTATTTTATTTTGAACCCCTAAGACGATAGGAGATAAGAGATATTGAACCGCCCCAGTACGATCTTTTGGAGAGAAGTTGGGGACGCCCTTTAGTTTTACAGTTTTGTGTGCTTTTCATTTATTTTATTTTGAACCCCGGATAAATAGCCCTGCGGCCCCGGTTGAATAGGTAAAGAAGATTCAACTGGTGGGGACTTGGGGACGCCCTTTAGGGTGGGGACTTGGGGACGCCCTTTAGTTTTGCAGTTTTGTGTGCTTTGCATTATGTAAAAGGCTAATGGTAAAAAAAGGCTAAGGGCTAAGGGCTAAGGGCTAAGCAATCAGCCTGCGGCTGAGAGGGTTATAATGACTTTAAGTCACGTACATTTAGAGCATTAAGTCCGTTTAGATGGTTGAGAAAATCTTTATCTCTTGTAAATATCCCTTCTGTGTCCCACTCTTAAAACTACAATCTCATTGCCTTCAAGATCAAAGGTGAACTTTGGGGACGCCCTTTAGTTTTACAGTTTTGTGTGCTTTGCATTTATTTTATGTTGAACCTCTAAGACGATAGGAGATAAGAGATATTGAACCGCGAAGTCGCCCCAGTACGATCTTCCGGACCTACGGGGTAAACAAAGAGCGCTAAGGGTTTTTTGTTGATTTTCCTTGATCAGGACGAATGATCAAGAAAAACGCAATGCCCTGCGGGCAAATCACTCATTCAGGCTGTTATTCGTTTTATACCGTCTCTTAATAGTCTTATGGAATTGATGTCATTGTGTAGCGAGTCTGATTATGTTGTGGGTTTTAGGTTTTAAATACATGA
>Ga0180732_1000957_pt1 | contig 19998 bp, 19 predicted proteins | sample KR11_01MetaG_FD_148674 | JGI IMG/M metagenome (GOLD analysis project Ga0180732, IMG submission 148674) | Groundwater microbial communities from the Olkiluoto Island deep subsurface site, Finland - KR11_0.1 MetaG | ecosystem: Environmental > Aquatic > Deep subsurface > Groundwater | place... | reverse complement strand
ATTTTAAGCATATCTCTTTTTGAGAAAAAGCCCATTTATCAGGTGCTGGCGCAAAGTGATTGCAAAAACCAAATTACTATCGGACATATCCAATTGAAATTATTTGAATGTTAACCGGACACTACTGAGGCGTTGTATTCAGCCAGTGCAGAGCTCCATCTTTGCGAAAGGCACCTTCATAAAGAGGTTCCCCGGGTATAAAATGAAATAATGAATAAATCCGAAATAATTTTGCTTTTGGTTTCAGAATATTCATGGTCTGGCTTATGTAGTTTCTATAATATTGAGCCTTGTCTTTATGAATCTCATAGATTATGTCATTGTCATCTACATATTGAGATGAATAAGCAATAGTAGCTGTGTCATCTTTACCAAATCCTGCTTTTCCCGCAATAAGGAAAGTCATATAATAATGAAATTCAATGTCCATGATATGCTCCTTTTTTCCTCTCCCTATCGAATATATCCATTCTCTTCAAGGTAAAGCAAGACCTCCTGTGCGGCTTCATCCGGCGACATTTCTCTTGTGTCTATGGTGATTTCCGGATTGGACGGGGGAATATAGGGGGGGGCAATTTTCGAGTAATGTTGAGATTTCTGTGTTCTTTTGAAAAGTTAAGCTTACTTGAAAGATTTCTCCTCACAATATCGCCGTATAGAAGGGTTACCGGCCGGTCCCGCATTTCCGTAAATTTTACCATTAAGACTTTGGCCAAAGTAGACTTTCCTGCCCCTGACAAACCAGTAATAAAAATGGTAAGCCCCTGTTTTGACTTCGGGGGATATGCCAGTCTGAGTTCAGCTACGACCTCCGGGTAGGAAAACCACTCAGGAATATCGAGACCGTTTTCAAGCCTCCGCCGCAGCTCGCTGGAAAATCTATATTATTAACAAAGGGCTAACGGCTGTTTCTATGCCATTTCCAGGCTGTTTTCACGATGGTTTTGAGGTCCTGATATCTTGGCTGCCAGCCAAGTTCCTTGTATCCATGGCTGTTGCCCAGATTGTATATGTTGCTGGATTCGCCGTTTTCCAAGGCATCCATGGCTGATAAGCTCCTTAACCATATGAGAACCGATATATCCGGCACCGCCGATTACTAAGATCATGTACGAAGCCGTCACTTTAACTCCAGAATCTTTTTCTCAATATCTGCTTTATCCTTTTCTCTTTTCAATAGAGAACGTTCGTAAAACATAAGAGCCTTTTTTTTATCATTCATTTTTAAATAAGCATCTCCCAGATGTTCAAAAATAGTTGGATCATCAGGAACCAAATCTGCCGCCTTTTTCAGAAGTTTAAGCGCATCTTTGTAAAGTCCTTTTTTGTAGTATACCCATCCAAGACTGTCAGTAATATAGCCGTCATCAGGGCTGTATTTTAATGCTTCTTTTATAAGACGTTCTGCTTCATCAAGATTTATCCCAAGCTCTGCGTAGATATAACCCACATAATTCAAAGCATTTGCATTATGTGGATCAAGATTTATAACTGTCTTCATCGATTCTATTGCAGCCTCTTTTTTGTCCAACTTGTCATAAACAACACCGAGACGAAAATGGAGTTCGATATTGTTTGGATCAATTATGAGTGCTTTCTTAAACACTTTTTCAGCCTTGTTGAACTCTTCTTTTTCTTCATAAAATGAACCAAGATAAAGCATTGGTTCGGGTTTATCAGGAATATTTTCTATAACGTTTTCTAAAAAATTAATAGCCTCCCCTATTTTCCCCTCGTCTCGGTATAACAAAGAAATCCGGATTGCTGCATTTTGATAAAATTTTGAACCCGGCTTCACCTGTTTAAGGTGCGTTGTTGTCATTTCTTTATCTTTAATTCCGTCATATGCTATACCTGCAGCATAATGAAGGTCTGAACTGTAAGACGAGTTCTTTAACATTCCTTCCAGGATAATAACAGCATCATCATATTTCTTTTCATCCAAATATAACTCAGCTACTTTTCTTATCACTTCAGAGTCAGACAAACTTTTCGCAGCAAGATCCTCTAAAAGTTTATCTGAATCTTTAATCATTCCATCCTTATAATAAAGAAGACCAAGCTCAAGAGCAGCCCTGATGTTGTTTGAGTTTCGTCTTAAAATTTCTTCGTATATATTAATAACCTTTTGATCTTCACCCAGACTTTTATAAAGTTTTATCAACTCGAATCTGGCTTCCTCAAGGCCGGGTTCCAAATCCAATGCTTTATTAAACTCTATCTCAGCATCAACTATTTTGTCCTGTTCCGCATAAATCTTTCCAATAAAAAAATGCCCTGCGTAAAATTCTGGATATTTATTAACTAACTGTTTATATATCTTTAAAGCTTTGCCAAGCTTACCTTCTGCCATATAAATATCGCCAAGAACCAAATAAATCTCCTTTTGAGAGGGATCAAAGGCAATAACATTTTCATATGCTTCTTTAGCATCATCAATTTGCTTTAGGCTTTGTTTAATTCTTCCATACATAATAAGAGAATCTATATCTCTCGGATTCTTATCAATAATATTTTCAACAATATTTAGTGCCGTTAAGCTGTCTTTCTGCAGTAAATAAAGAAGCGCAAGCTCTCTTTGCAAATATAAATTTTCAGGATCGTCTTTAATCGTTTTATTCAGGTGGTAGATAGCTTTATCTAAATTATTTTTCTTTATGTTCAGATAAGCTTCTATATAGTTATAATAACGATTTTCAGTTTTTTTAACCGGCAGTTCATCGTCCGGAGCTATCGACTTGATTAAATTACAACCCGGATAAAATAAAAATGCTATAAATAAAAAAATAGATAGCTGTAATAACCGCGACTTCATTTATAATATTCCCCTACTCAACTTCATCTTTAAAAGCATAAGAATCAAAATCAGATATTTCGCATTTAAAAAATTCTCTTAACTTCTTTATTAGACTTTTTTCAATCTGTCGGACTCTCTCCCTTGATATTCCATAGCGATCACCGATCTCCTGTAATGTGGCTGGATCATCAGAAAAAATGCGCACGTTAAATATTTCGAGTTCTCTTTTATTCATTTTCTTTTTGAACATTTCAATCTTATCATGAAGGAGTCCCTCGATTTCCTTTTTTGCCACTTTTTCCTCTGTAGATTCATCCTCAGTACTTAAAAACTCAATCCTCTCGGTATCTGAATCATCTTTTAAGGGCGCGTCTAAAGATACATCCCAACCATTCAGCCTCAGTTCCATGTCCACAATTTCTCGTTCGGAAACACCCAGTGTTTGCGAAAGGAGCTTAGGCTTTGGATCAAACCCCTCATCTATAAGTCTCTGTTTTTCCTTTTTTAATTTAAAAAAAAGTTTTCTCTGGCCCTGTGTCGTACCGATTTTTACAAGGCGCCAGTTGTCCATTATGAACTTAAGAATATATGCCTTTATCCAGAATGAAGAATAATATGAAAACTTAACATTCTTATAGGGGTCGAACTTTCTGACAGCCTGCATAAGCCCGATATTTCCTTCCTGAATCAGGTCTAAAAGATTCTGCATCCACATTCTCTGAAATTCCAGTGCGATCTTTACTACAAGCCTAAGGTTAGAAGTGGCTAGAATATATGCTGCTTCTTTATCACCATGCTCGCGCGCTCTTATGGCAAGATCAATTTCTTCTTCTCTTGTAAGAAGTTTATATCTGCTGATTTCCTGCAAATATCTCTGAAGGGGATCAAACTTAACAAGAGCGTTTTCAGAAGGTTGGCGTGAGGAATTTTCAATATCTCTCTTTTTGCCGGCAATACTTTTTTTATCTTTTTTTATTGAATCTTCTTTTTTCTTCATCTCGATATTGGTTGAGTGGTCGAGTGGTTGACTACTCGACTAATTTAAGCTTTATTTTTTATGGACACAATATAAAACATATGGTAATTGGATCATTAATAACTTACGTGCGCCTGTAGCTCAGCTGGATAGAGCAACGGACTTCTAATCCGTAGGTCGCAGGTCCGAATCCTGCCAGGCGTACCAAACTTGTACCCCATAGGGAAAAAAAAGTAAACCCCGTTACCCTATAACGTAACCGTTCACGGAACGTTGAAATTGGAAATTGGAAATTGGAAATTTGGCCTTCATGCTTTTGTACTATTCTTCCCAATTTCCAATTTCTATTTTAATTTCTCCCTAATTTCTATTTTCCAATTTCAAGTTTCAAGCCGTGAACGGCTACCAAAACTCTAAAGGACAACACGATATGGAATCTTCATCAAAAGTCGCTGAGAAAGTTTTTAAACAAAAAAAATCAGATTTTGATATAGACAAATTGTCAAATGATAACAAGCTAAATAAACTTCTCAAATCAATTATAACTGAAATCAGGCTTTATGCCGAGGATCAGATAAAGCATATCAAGCGACGCGCACAGATCGGAATTGCTCTTTCAGTTGAAAAAGACATTAACAAACTTCTGGAAATGATAGTTGACGAAGCCAGAGCGCTGTCCAATGCTGATGCCGGTACATTATATATTGTTGATGATGATAAAAAAAATCTTCGATTTAAGATATTACAAAATGATACTCTAAAAACCAGAATGGGTGGAACAAGTGGCGTCAAGTCAACCTTCCCAAACGTACCACTTTACAAAGATGGTAAGCCAAACCATTTTAATGTGTCTTCATATGTAGCTATAACAGGAGAAACGGTTAATATCCCGGATGTATATGAATCTGAAGGCTTCGATTTTACAGGTGCACGAAAATATGATGCAGCTACAGGATACAGATCAAAGTCCATGCTGGTCATTGCTTTGAAAAATCATGAAAACGATATTATAGGAGTGCTGCAACTCTTAAATGCCCAGGTTCCTGAAACAGGTGAAGTAATTGCATTTTCCCCAGAATACGAAGATCATATTGCATCATTAGCATCACAGGCTGCAATAGCTTTAACCAATGCCCAGTTAATTCAAGATTTAAGGAATTTATTCTATGCATTTATTAAAAGTATTGCTACCGCCATTGATGAAAAATCACCTTATACTGGAGGCCATATAAAGAGAGTGGTCGATTTGACTATGATGTTAGCAGAAAAAATAAATGAATCAGATGAAGGTGCTTTTAAAGATGTTTGTTTTAACGAAGATGAATTGGAAGAACTTAGACTTGCAGCCTGGATGCATGATGTAGGTAAAATTACAACCCCTGAAAACGTTGTCGATAAACCTACAAAATTGACAAACATATTTGATCGCATATCCTATGTCGAAAATAGATTCGAACTTATTGCCAAAACAATTGAAAACGACTATTTGAAACAAAAAATTGAGCTCTTAAAGAATGGTGATAATAATAAAACAAAGATAAAATTTTTGGAGGAAAATCTAACAAATACCTTAAAAGATTTACAAGAGGATTCGGAATTTATAAAAGAATGCAACAATCCAGGCGAATTTATAAGCGACGAAAAAATTTCGTGCATTAAGGAAATCGCGAGTAAAACTTACTCCATAAATAATGAAAAACACAATTATCTCAGCGAAGATGAAATAAATAATCTGTGTATTAGAAAGGGCTCGCTAACAGAAGAAGAACGTAAAATAATTGAAAACCATGCCACTATGACTTATAAAATGCTTAAACAGCTCCCATTCCCTAAAAAGCTTTCTAAAGTTCCTGAATATGCCGGCAGCCATCATGAAAAATTAGATGGATCAGGTTACCCGAAAGGTTTAACATTAAAAAATCTTCCCATGCAATCAAGGATTATGGCTATTGCAGATATTTTTGAAGCATTGACCGCAAATGACAGGCCATATAGAAAACCAATGAACCTTTCACAGGCAATCAAAATTATGGGATTTATGAAAAATGATAACCATATAGACCCTAATATTTTTGACTTATTTATAAAAAGTGGCTTATATTACGATTATGCTAAAAAAGAAATGAACCCTGAACAAATTGACTAATACACATGATACTTGTCGGGGATCAGGTTAGTGTAACTGACTTCTCCTAACATCTGTCCCCGGCCCTCCCGTGAACGGCTACAAAACATATATGTGAGATAGTAAAATGAATTCAAAAAGACTTCGTATAGCTTCTGGGGTAAGCCAGCTTGATCGCTTGATTGGAGGTCTTTTTATCGGAGATAATGTAGTATGGTATGACGATGCCGGGAGTTTAGCATCAGTATTTTGTTTAAATTTTATACAAGCATCACAGGCACAAAACAAACCTCTCATCTACGTTAGCTTTGACCGCTCTCCACGAAATCTTTTAGAAAAATTAGGTTCTCTGACCGAATACAAAAATCTGACTATTTTGGACTGCTTTACATGTGGTAAGGGGGCCAACTCCGAAGTCTTTTCTAATTTCTACAATAAAAAGAAATCAGAATGGCCATGCCAAATTGTAAAGCTTGATGAACCGAGAAATGTAGACAAGGTAATGGATGCCTTCTATGGAATTCATAAAAATTTGGAAGGAGATGTAAGATTTGTCTTTGAAAGTTTAACCGGAATGCAAGAACTATGGGAAGGAGAAGAACACATTATAAACTTTTATTCACATTCCTGCCCGCGTCTTTATGAGCTAAATACCATTGCATATTGGATTATTGAGAAAAAAGCTCATTCCCCACGTATCAGAGCCCAAATCAACCAAACAGCCCAGGTTGCAATTGAGTTATCCGTCAAAAGAGGAAAAACATCTCTGACTATTCTTAAGGCGGAAAGACGTAATATCGACACCCTTAACAAGCCATTTAATTACTGGAGTAAAGACCTTAATATTACATTCGATTCAGAAATGCGCACAACAAGTAGAATAGATCTGGGAATACGCTTGAAGGAACTTCGTACAAAACGAGGGTTGTCGCAGACGGAACTTTCTAAACTCGTTGGCGTAACACCAAGTACAATATCACAAATTGAAAGTGACTTGATATATCCATCACTGCCGGCTTTGCTTAAAATATCGGAGGTTCTTTCTGTTGAGCTAAGTTCATTTTTTCAAGGATCAGCGCGTGTTGAAAATCGTGTAATCTTTCCATCGGGTGAAGCTGTTGAGATAAAATTTCCGGATTTGCCTGAGGGGAGTATATATGCAAAACTTTTAACGCCTGTAGATTTCGACCCAAAAGGTGAGCCATACCGCATCGAAATACCTCCCGGTAAAAACCTGCCATCCCATTTTTTCATTCATAAAGGTGAAGAGATGGGGTATCTGTTGTCAGGAAAATTGCAGATGAAATTGGGCAAGGCTGTTTACTCCATTCATGCCGGTGACGTGATTTACCTGACTTCTGAAATGCCTTCACAATGGAAAAATCCAGGCCCAGGGTTAGCAAGGTTATTATGGTTGAAAATTAAATAGTAAAGCCGCTCCTACTTGTTGTTTACAATTTTCAGTGAAACTCCGTGTCGTTCCAAGGTAAACTTTTAGCTTGATTTTTTTGGGTTGATTTATTAGTATAACTAATATAGATTAGACAAAATAAAAAAATAATCAATAAAGGAGTTTTTAATGAAAGGCGATATAACAGGAATGATTCATGTGCTTGAATTTGAGTGCGAGGCCCCTTTGAATTTTTATGAGCATTGCAAAAAGTGCCCGCGTTTTGACGATAATTGTCCTGATTTATCCTTAGGCGTAGAAATTCTAAGAAGAAAAAAGAAAATTGATTATAGTGGTGAATTCCTATCAGAAGAATATGTGGATGCTAAGGCTTTTAATTGCCAGGCTCCTCTTAATTATTTTGAAAAGACCCGAAAGAAATGCGGTCATCAGGGCCGTTGTCGTGAGGAAGGGCTTCTGCTTGCCCTGTTAAATGGTAATAAAATATTAGACTATTCACAAAAGACAGCAATCCAATTCCCAAGCATTAAACGACGCCGCAAAAAATTGGCTTCACTTGAAGTCAAAGGGAAGAAAAAAGCTGCTTCCTGATTTTTAGCTGTTTTTAATTGCTGCGAAATTCAGCAACAACAAGCCTCATATCTTCAAAAAACTCTTTTTCTACTGGGCACGTTTCGCAATTAAAATCATTTATGCAAGGATTTAATGAATGTTTGCCTATATTCATTCTGCGCATTTGTGGTGTTTTTTCATCGGGCAGCATTTCAATACAACCTGTAGGGCATATATAAGTACATGAACCGCAACCGATACAAACATCTGATGCTACCTTGAACGGCGTAGCCACCTCACGATCAATGCCACGGTTTGCAAGACCTATTGCGCTGACACCCACAACTTCTTCACAAAAACGTACACATAGACCACACAGGATACATTCGGCAGCACCCTGTTTCTTGAACCTGGATGATTTAATACCCATCTGTTTTGCCATAGTATGAAGGCTCGGAACATCAGGGCACCTTGCGAGAAGCAATTCAATAATCATCTTTCTGATATGTCTGAGTTTTGCTGTATCAGTAAAAACTTCCATGCCGCCTTCGACCGGGAAATTACATGCGGTCACAAGTCTTCGCTGTTTATTCATTATAATTTCAACCATGCAAAGACGGCATGATCCATAAGGCTTAAGGGCTTCATGATAACATAGCGTAGGAATAACGATTCCTGCTTTTTTTGCTGCATCAATTATAGGCACTCGCTGATCGATCTGTACCATTTGTCCATCAATTGTTATTGGAACTTTCAATCGCCTGTCTCCTGATACCATAAATATTGAAGATTGAATATTGACTATTGAAGATTTAAGGAATCCCATCAATTTTAATTAGATTCAGAAATCCACGTCCTCTGGGCGTAGATCTTTACTTATTACTCCGGCAATTAAATATCCCAAAGCCGTCATTCCGGCGAAAGCCGGAATCCAGGAAAATACACTGGATGCCGGATCCGTCATCCCGGACCCCCTATCCGAGACCGGCATGACAAAGTCAGGGTATTATTTTGCCGGGTTAATAAAATGTTAGAGCGAAGCGATACCACAAATTTTCAATCTTCAATCTTCAATCTTCAATTTGTAAGTTACCTTATATTACTAATACTGCTTTTCGCTTACATGAATTATAACAAATGCCGCATTTAATACACTTTTCTGTATTTATCACGTGTGGTTTTTTCTTTTCACCCGAAACTGCTTTCTCAGGGCATTTAACCTTGCATAGCGTACAACCGTTACATAATGTTTCATCAATCATGTATTCAAAAAGATTTTTACATACACCCGCCGGACATTTTTTATCATAAATATGGGCAACATATTCATCATGAAAATAGCGCAGAGTACTTAAGACAGGATTGGGCGCAGTTGCGCCAAGACCGCACATAGACGTCGAAATCATAAAATGGCCGAGTTCAGTAAGAGTCTCAATATTACCCTTTTCCCCCTTCCCTTCGCAAATATTTGTCAAAATATGATGCATCTGTTTCAACCCTTCCCTGCAGGGAACACATTTACCGCACGATTCAAACAACAAAAAGTTAAGAAAATATCTGGCTATATCCACCATGCATGATGTTTCGTCCATCACGATCATACCGCCAGACCCCATAATGGCCCCAGCTTCTCTAAGGCTGTCGTAATCAACCGGCATATCTATCTTACTGATTGGAATACAACCTCCGGAAGGGCCGCCCGTTTGAACCGCCTTAAATTGTCTATTTTTTCTAATTCCCCCGCCTATATCGAAGATTATTTCTCTAAGGGTCGTTCCCATCTCAACTTCTACCAAACCAGTATTTCTGACCTTTCCGACTAGAGAGAAAATCTTAGTCCCCTTGCTGTTGCCCGTTCCGATACGTGAATACCAATCAGCACCCTCCGAGATTATTTTAGGTATGTTCGCAAAGCTCTCCACATTATTTAAAACCGTGGGTTTCCCAAACAACCCCTCGAAGGCTGGGTATGGTGGTCGTGATCGTGGTGTACCGCTCTTTCCTTCGATCGAAATCATAAGTGCCGTCTCTTCGCCGCATACAAAGGCGCCGGCCCCCTTATTGATCGTAATGGTGAAATCAAAACCCGTGTTAAAGATGTTCCTGCCAAGAAAGCCGTATTTCTCAGCCTGCTGTATGGCAAGAGACAGGTGCTCAATTGCTATGGGATATTCCTCTCTAACATAGATAAATCCCCGACTTGCTCCGATTGCATATGCGCCAATAATCATTCCCTCAATGATGCGATGGGGATCACCTTCCATAAGGCTGCGATCCATAAAAGCTCCTGGGTCACCTTCGTCACCATTGGCAATTATGTACTTTATATCTCCTGGAGCTTCGCTGCATATTCTCCATTTAATACCTGTCGGGAATCCACCTCCTCCCCTTCCCCGCAGACCTGAGGCAATTACTGTTTCCACTATTTCTGCAGGTTTCATGCTGCTTAGAGCTTTACACAAAGCAGAATATCCATTTGCTGCAATATAGTCTTCAATATCAGTTGGGTCTATCTTTCCGCTATTATAAGATATATGTTTTTTCTGTTTTTTATATAATGGAAGCTCTTGCTCAGTTTTTGTATATTCCTTTGTCCTGGAGTCTTTCCACAAAAGTCGATTAACAACATTAGCTTTTGAAATTGTCTCGGCAACTATATCCGCGATATCTTCAGATGTAACTTGACGATAGAAAATATTTGCCGGTTCTATCACCATAATGGGCCCCATTTCACAAAAGCCGTGACATCCGGTTTTTTTTATTCCAACCTTTTCATGAAGATTATGATTATTTAATTCATTCTCCAAAGCAGAAATAACCTTGATCGATTTTTTTGCTCTGCATCCAGTGCTGAGACACATCCTAATTGTAGTTTTCTCAGGATCTCTTTGAGCAAGAATAGATTTCCTTATTACTTCAAGATCTGATATGGTTTTAATTCGTTTCAACCCTTTATACCTCTGGTCCTGAACGATATGGGGACAAAATTTCTTCTATATTCCCAGGATTAACTGCATCATAGTAATCTTCGCTAATTACCATCACTGGAGCCAGGGCACATGCCCCCAGGCAGTTAACGGTCTCAAGAGAAAACATACGATCATCTGTGGTTTCCCCTTCTTGAATATGTATTTTTCTTTGAATTTGCTCCAAATTTTTCACAGCCCCACCAAGATGGCAAGCTGTCCCACAGCAAACCCTGATTGTATGTCGTCCTCTTGGAACCAGGCTAAAAGTCTTGTAAAAAGTCGCAATGTCAAAAATCCTCGTCAATTTTAGTTCCATCTTTTCAGAAATATAACGAAGAGTATCTTCGGAAAGATAATTTTCAATACCCTGAGCATCCTGCATAATGCTGATTATAGCTGAATGCTTGTATTCATGTTTTTCTAAAATGTGATCAACTCTTTCGATATTCATATATGAACCTTGAACCGTGAACGGTTAACCGTTTTTCACTGTATATTTCTGCCAGCAAGGCATTGTCTGTGGCCCGTGCAAACCATCTTTTACCTTCTTAAACATTGTCCTGCGGCACAAATCCTGTAAATAATTATTAACCGGTTCCAGTCTTTTTAAAAAGTTTTTATCAACATACCCTTCGGCTAAAGACAATTTTTGCAGTTCCAGCGCTATTCTGCTGAATCTAATACCCTGCGGACAAACAAAATAACAACTGTTACATAAGCAGCAAAACCATATCTGATCAGATGAGAGCACTTCATTTCTCATCCCTATAACTATCATATGTATGATGCGTCTTGGATCAAAATCTTCTATCACCTTCCGCACAGGGCAAACTCCTGTGCATGAGCCGCATGTATAGCATGGCTTAATCTTTTCCAGCCCTATCTTTTCGGCAATCTCGTCTTTGAATCTAGGATCTGCTTTCTGTAAAAGGACTTTTTCCATAATGTCATAACTCTTATAATTTAAAACTCAAGTTTCGCACACCTCTATGCAACAAAAGCTTTAAAGGGAAGGTTCATAGGAATTTCCGAGCCATTTCATTCATTAACACTGTCAATAACTTCTCTTCCGACGGGAGATGGCCATATGCTTTATCTTTTTTAATCTGTTTTGCCTGTTTTGCAAAAGCCATCCTTACTTTCATACCTTCTACGGCCATACTTGCGGCTTTTATTTTAAGCATCAGTTCTTCACGCTTGAGCCCTTCGCTGATGCCCAACGTTCCGATATCTTTTATTTTACCAGTAAATTCGGTTATCAATTTAACAAAAATTGGCCCTTCAGCCGCAGACGCCCATTCAATAGCAATTCTGTCTGCATTGATTTCCAGGCTCTTAAGTATCATTCTTATAAATGCAATTTTGTTTATGGCTTCATAATTACCGGACCGGTAATGGCACTCGCCCAGATGTCACCCGCCAATAAATATTCCGTCAGCTCCATTAATAAATCCTTCAAGTAAAAAAACAGGATCTATCCTGCCGGTGCACATCAATCTTATTACTCTTATATTAGGAGGATACTGGAATCTCGCTACACCCGCTGAATCTGCGGCAGCATAACAGCACCAGTTACACAGAAATCCAAGTATCTTTGGTTTATTACCCATGGTTTTTCCTCAATCAGTCCCAAATGCCTTGATTTGAGCTAAAATCTGCTCATCGGTAAATCTGCCCATATTTATAGCTCTGGCCGGGCAATATGATGAACACACACCACATCCCTTACAGGCAGCCACAACAATCTCTGCTTTTCTTTTCTTATTAATCTTTGTCATTTTTATTGCATTATATGGACAAAAATACTCGCATATGCCACAGCCAATGCATTTATCATGATCACAGGAAGATACAATGGGTTCGGCTTTCACATATCCTCGTGCAAGCAAAATAGAAGCCTGAGATGCTGCCGCCTTGGCTTGAGAAATTGATTCATCAATTGGTTTGGGGAATTGGGCCATGCCACAGATAAAAATTCCGTCAACATATGAATCTACAGGCTTCAATTGTACATGTGATTCCAGGAGAAAACCATCTGATGATCGCGTTACTGATATGGCTTTTGCTAATTTTTCATCCTTCTCGGGAACAATTGCAGTGCTTAACGATAAAATTTTAGCATCTATAACAATATCGCTATTAATGAGAAGATCTTTAACTGTTACACGCACCCCGCCGTCAATTTCTGTAACCTCCGGCTTATGTTTCAAGTCATATCTAATGAAAACAACTCCTCTATCTCTGGCATCTTTATAGTAGTCCTCATGAAAACCGTATGTCCTGATATCCCGATAAAGTATAAAAACATTGGTCAATGGATTTATTTCTTTAATTTTTAATGCATTTTTAATAGCCATGCTGCAACAAATACTACTGCAATATGGATGTTTGTCATCACGTGAACCAACACATTGAATCATAACAACAGAATCTTCTTTGTTCGGTATATATTGACCAGAGGCAATCCTTTCTTCCAATACATGCTGGAGTATTACATGATCACTTCTTCCGTACATATATTCATCAGGCTCATAGGCTATTGCTCCATTTGCAAGTATTATGATGCCATGTTCCAAATTTTTACTATTGGTGTCATTGCTTACACCTGTGCTTATTAATGTGCTGAAATTACCAACAAAACCATTAACGCTTTCCACCTCGGCTTCTGTAATAACATTAATAAGATTATGGTTGTTTACCTTATCAATAAGCTCGTTTAGATATAACTTTGGATCTTCACCCTCCAGGGTGTAATGAATATTTCTAAGATTGCCTCCCAGTTTGGATGATTTTTCAATTAGAAAGCACTCAAAGCCTTGCTCCGCCAGGGATAATGCAGCAGTCATACCGGCAAGTCCGCCACCGACAACTAATCCTTTTGGTATAATATCAATAACCGGTTCGGAAAGGGGTTGAATCAATCCGGCCTTTGCAACAGCCATGCGAATAAGGTCTTTTGCCTTTTTTGTTGCCTCTTCTTTCTCATGAGCATGAACCCACGAGCATTGATCACGGATGTTTACCATTTCAAAAAGGCATTTATTTAATCCTGCTTCCCTTATAGTTGCTTGAAACAAAGGTTCATGTGTTCTGGGACTACATGATGCCACAACAACACGATTAAGCTTTTCATTAATGACAGCCTCTTTAATCAATACCTGTGTATCTTCTGAGCAGGAATAAACGTTGTCAGTACTGACTACAACCCCGGGAAGTGTCGCAGCATATTTTTTAACGTCAACAACATCCACAACTCCACCGATATTCTTCCCGCAATTACATACAAAAACCCCTATTCTCAGATCCTCTTGTTTAAAAGATATTTCTTCAGGAAATGTTTTTTCAGAGATAAGAGTACCACGTGACTGTTTCAAGAGCTCTGCTGCAGAAACCGCAGCTCCGCTTGCCTGCATAACACTGTCCGGCAGCGGCATCGGCCCTTTGCAGCCACCTGCAACATAAATACCTTCTCTGTTAGTATTAAGAGGGCTAAAAAGACCTGCCTGAAAAAAACCATGGGCATTAAGTTTAATACCTGCGGCCTTTGCCAGGGAGTAATTTTCTTTATACGGTTCCAATGCCATTGGAAGTACAATTAAGTTAAATATATCTTTGTGTAATGCTCCGTCTTCAGTAACATATTCAACAACCAGATCGTCAGTATTTGTATCTGGTTTAACTTCCGAAATCCTGGAACGAATAAAAGTTATACCGCTATCCATTGCTCTATTATAGAAGGTTTCAAAACCTTTACCATACAGCCTCATATCCATGAAGAATATTGTAATATCCAGATCCGGTTCATGCTCAAGTGCCACTATAGCATCCTTAACAGCATATTTGCAGCAAACCGATGAGCAGTAGCTTTTACCTGATATTTGCGTACGGGAACCAGCGCATTGAATAAAAGCAATCTTCTTTGGTTTTTTCAGATCAGATGGTCGGAATATTTTCCCCATATAAGGTCCTGAAGCACTCGATATGCGTTCAAATTCGAGACCTGTTACTACATTTGGGGAATCCTTGTAGCTGTAAGATTCTATATTAGCGGCGTCACACTCTTTAAACCCTGTAGCCATAATAACAGCGCCGACATGGAAATCAGAAATCTCTGCTTTTTGATCAAAATTAATGGCACCAGTCTGACATGCTCGTGTACACTGCTTGCATTCTTTTCTATTCAAAAAAAGGCAATAATCAGGATTAACAGAATAAGAGGAAGGGACGGCTTGAGTATATTGGATATCAATAGCTTTTCTGAGTGATAAATTCTGGTTATGAGGATCGGGTATGGTAACCGGGCAATATTGAGCACAGACACCACAACCAGTACATTTTGCCTCGTCCACATAACGGGGATACCGCATAATTTTGACAACAAAATTCCCCGCAATGCCGGAGACATCCTTAATCTCTGCATTAGTAATAATTTTTATGTTGGGAGACCGACCGGCCTCCACCAGCCTGGGCGCAAGTATTCAGATAGCACAGTCATTGGTAGGAAATGTCTTATCAAGGCCAGCCATGATTCCGCCTATGGCTGATGAGCGTTCAACCAGATAGACATAATAACCGGCTTCAGACAAGTCCATGGCAGCCTGTATTCCGGTAATTCCACCGCCAACAACCATTACAGCGCCAATAATCTTGTTATCTCCATTATTATTTTTCATTTAGATATTTGTCGAGTTGTCGAGTGGTTAACTACTTGACTACTCGACCAATTTCCCACTCGACTATATGTTTAGTCGTCAACAAGTTCCAGTGCCCCGCTATTGCACCACCTCACACAAGATGGGCTCGGTGGTATGCCGCAAAAATCACATTTTAAGGGAATTCCTGTTTCAGCTTCAATAAAATAAGGCTTTTGTGGACATGATGCTCTGCAGAATGCGCACATATCGTATGTTTGATCACCAATAACAATAAACTGTTTGGAAGTACATGCAGCATCCACAAAAGGTCCGGCTATTACAGGATAATATCTGTTGCCGTCTCTCATCACTCTTATGCGTGCGCGTCTTGGATTTACTGTATTAGCCACATGATTAAGCGAACAGGCGGTCTCGCAATGCCTGCAACCGGTACATTTGGTATGATCGATCTTTATTCTCGGCATTATTATTCCTCCAGTTCAAGTGCCTGTAATTTCTCCTGGAGAGGCTCCCCCTGATCACTCCATCCTCTTAATTGATAATATTCAGGAAGCATTTCCTTAACACGACTGATTTGACCTTCAGCAGGGCCATTGGGAATGGGTTCCTTAAAAAAACGTTCAGGAAGAGTGTCATGGCTTATATTAAATCCGGCTTTCATGTTATATATTCGCTCCATATTCCAGATTCTCTCACCGATAAGTAATAAATCATCAGCCTTATAGTTTGTCCCGAGGCAGCTATTTACCATTGGAACGTAATTATTGAATTTTAACCCCATCAAAGGCCAGTTGCATAGCCCAAGCGAATCCACAACAGCAGAAGTATCCTGATATCTCTTCACCAATAAGGCCTTTCCATCTGTCTCCAATGGATCGAGGTTCTCATGAACATTGAGAAGCTCATCTATAAAGGTATAGCCATACAAATGATGCGGCCCGTAATTACATGTGGCAAAATGTAGACCCATTCCCTGAATAGCACGGGGATCAAAAGGGGCTAAAGAAAGACCTTTTACACCCATAAAAATTTCAGGCATATTAAAAGACTCGGCAATTGCCATTCCTCCTTGACCAAGTCTTTTGGCATAACCCTTTTTTGTTGAAATCAAACGTATTGCTTCAATCATGGAATCAGCATTCCCAAATGAAATATCTATTTTTAGCTCTTCGGGAGTAACTGCTTTTTTTTCAACCAATTCCATCAGTGTTGCAAAATTGCCTCCTGTGGCTACAGGATCCAGCCCCATTTCACCACACAGCATACTCATCATACCGATTGCTGAAAGATCGCTTATACCGCAATTGAATCCCAAAGTACCTATCGCAAGATAGGTCGGAACCATCCCTTTTCCTTCAAAAGCAGAATATTTGACATCTGCTTTTTTAATACATGCAATAGGGCAGGCAAAACACCCGCGCCCTCTCAATGCAAAGGCGCTGTTTAAAGCTTCGGTACCAATGTTCTTTAATGGCTGGGATGTGCTGCGAAAATTATTTCTGGGAAGAATGCCTTTCTGATAACAAAGTCCTACTAAAAATGTTGTTCCCCACTGAGACATTGCTTGCGATGTTAAAGGCGCACTGTTGAGTTTATTGATCAAAGTATTAATCACCTGCACAAACCGATTGCCATCAGCAACCTGCAGAGAATGCTGTCCTTTTACAGCAATGGCCTTAAGATTCTTAGCCCCCATTACCGCACCGATACCGGCGCCTCCAACAGAAAGGAATCTATCATTTACCAAATTGGCCAAAGGAACAAGTTTTTCTCCGGCAGGGCCAATTGATACTAAATAAGTTTCCCGCGCCATCCATGGATCGCCAAGATTCTTTTTAAAAAGCTCCTCAGTCTCTGATGTTGAACGCCCCCAGTACTCAAGGCCGGGAATAAGCTTTACTCTATCATCTATAATAGAAAGAATAACCGGCGCCTCGGATTGACCTTCTATTATAACCATGTCAAATCCAGCGTACTTTAACTCAGCACCAAAATGTCCCCGCATTTTTGCGCATGCCAAGCTACCTGAAAGTGAAGATTTGGTTATCACATTGCATGAAGCACCAGTTATTGCTCCTGTCCCAACAAGTGGTCCTGAGCAAAAAATCAGCTTATTCTCAGGAGAAAGCGGGTCTATATTGGGATCAACTTCATCAGTAAAAATTTTTACTCCCAATCCCCGTCCGCCTAAGTACTTTTCGAGCAGATCAGTATCAAGCTTCTCTATCTGGTGTTTACCATCGGTCAAATTTACTCTTAAACAACGACCGATCCAGCCATTCATCTCTCAATCCCCCACTATTTATATAAAAAGCGGTTAGCCAACCTCACAGGTCCAAATTACGCAGCGCCTTTGAGCCACTCCACTGTTTTTTCTTTCAAGGCCTGATCGTAACCGAATGTAACACAGGCAGTACGGCAAGAACCACAGCCAATACATTTGTCAGTATCAATATAAATAGAACCCTGCTGGTCTATAATTGCATTTACTGCACATACTGGTAATGCATAACAGGATTTGCAGTTGTGTTTACATATTACATTTAGCATGATGTCTTGATCTCCTATTTTTTATTTTTGACTACTTCGTAAAAATTCAAAGGACGGCAAAGTAAAAAGCTTCAGTTTCAAGGCGCGCAAATCCTGAGGAAAGAGACGTACTAATAGCTACGTCGCAATGACGAAGGATGCAGCGCAACGCAGAAAATGGACTTTTTACGAAGCTGTCAAAATTTTATCTACTTCTTCCGCATCAGAGTCCATTACATATGGTATTCCAGAAATTTCAGCAGAATCTTTTGTTAGAGCAACAATATCATTACGGTCAATATATTTTAAAGCAAACTTTCTTGCTCCGGCCATAAATTGCTGAAGTCCTTGTTTAAGCCTGTCTATATAAGAATACAGGCCTATTGCCCCGGCAGGAAGCTTGCTAAAATCTTTTCCAAATCGCTCTTTAAGCTCTGAGCCAACAGCAAATAAACGAATATAGCCTTCTTCAACATCTTCACCTTCAAGCTCCATTTTCTCAGCCATCAGTTTCCCATGAGTCTTACCAACCATCGCAGCAGTGAGAATAGCACGTCCAAGGCATATAGCCTTTACATAAGGTGCCCCAAGAGCAATTGCTTTAAAAAGATGATCTTCAAGGGACAGTCCGCCTGCAATAGCTATAGGCGGAATATATGCTCCTTTTGAAGCTAAACGCTGGCACATCCGATACGTCAGACATTCAAGCTGTACCGTGGGGATACCCCATTCATTCATCATACGCCATGGGCTCATACCTGTTCCACCGCCGGCCCCGTCTATAGTCAAAAGATCAATTTTTGCATTAGATGCATATTTAATCGCTCTGGCCAAATCTGCAGGGCGATATGCACCGGTTTTCAAAGTAACATATTTAGCACCAACTGAACGAAGCTTCTCTACTGATTTATAAAAATTATCTTCATCAACCATGCCAAGGCGTGAGTGACGTTCAAACTCAGTAATACCTCCAGACTTAAAGGCCTTCTGAACCGCAGGATTGGTTGGATCAGGGAGTACGATATAGCCTCTCTCTTTTAGCTGCAAAGCTCTCTCAATCGATGGCAACTTAACCTCACCACCGATATCTTTTGCGCCCTGCCCCCATTTCAATTCAAATATTTCAACGCCCAGTTTTTCAATAACATACTCTGGAACACCCAATTTAGTATCTTCAACATTAGCTTGAATAATGATACCACCATGGCCGTCATACCATTTTCTGTATGAATCAACTCTGCGTTCCATTTCCGGAGACTTGGCAATCTTGCCGTTTGAAAATTCAGCATTAGGATCCATTCCACAAACATTTTCTCCAACAACAACTAAAACTCCTGAAATAGCAGCACCGATAGCCACTTCATCCCAGTTAATTCGGGCGATATCGGTTGATCCAACAGCGCCGGTAAACACAGGGAATTTAAGCTTTATGCTATTGTCCGCTCCCACAGTCGTTGTAGTATCTACTGCGGGAAATGTAGCTTTATCTGAATCCGCTTCGATTCCAACCGCACCGACAGCGGTTCCCTGAATATTGAAATGAGAAAAATCTACTGGATAATCTTTTTCAGATCCTGCTGTAATTTTGCCAAAAGGCAACGGATAAATAACTTCTCTACCTTTTAATGCTGACCGACCGATTTCACATGGGCCTTCACAACCATCAACACAGGTGACACAAATTCCAGATCCAGGTGCCGGGGTTACTCTGGTAGTTGTAAGAGTAGCAGCACTTCTATTAGGTTTGCTAAACGACATAATCGGCTTTCCTCCTTTTTAGAGACCTTTGCAAAACGCCCCCTTTTGCCCAAATAGCGCTAAAGCTTCACTTCGTGTCGGTGTCAGACTCAAATTTTAAGCCTCGAAATACTCAATGTATTCCTGCATTTGCACGAAGTGAAGCTTTAGCGCTATATTTTCGCCTTCCCCACCGGGGCGTAGGCCCCTATGGGCCGGAGGCTTGAACTTGAACAAAATTGAACAT
>Ga0180732_1000956_pt1 | contig 20000 bp, 19 predicted proteins | sample KR11_01MetaG_FD_148674 | JGI IMG/M metagenome (GOLD analysis project Ga0180732, IMG submission 148674) | Groundwater microbial communities from the Olkiluoto Island deep subsurface site, Finland - KR11_0.1 MetaG | ecosystem: Environmental > Aquatic > Deep subsurface > Groundwater | place... | reverse complement strand
TAAAGAGATGAAAAGAATAAATAGGATCTCTGAATCTGAGGTGCAGGTACTTACGGTTTATCGCAGATTAGGCGAAGCAGAGGTAGAAAGGAGATTCAATCGAAAAGGTCAAAAAGGAAGAGTGCTCATAACCACCAATATCGCTGAAACATCCCATACTCTTGATGACGTTGTATACGTCATTGATTGCGGATACATAAAAGAGTCTGAGTGGGATCCCGCTACCCAAATTTCAAAGCTTCCTTCAAGGCGTCATAGCCAGGATGGCTGCCGTCAAAGGTGGGGTAGAACAGGAAGAAACTGCGACGGTTATGTTTTCTGTCTTTATACGGAAGAAGAGTTTAAAGGATTTGATCCTCACACCAATCCTGAAATTACCAGAAGCTGTCTTGATGAAGTGATGTTAACTCTCAGCGCTACAGGGGTTTCTAATCCTGAAAACATCCCATGGCTGGTAAAGCCGGAGGATTTATCAGAGAAGAAATAGCTTAATATTAAAGGGGTATCCTACCCCTTTATTTTTTTTGGTGTTTCTGCTAGTCTAATCGTAGAACCTTGACAATTAACAAAGAGGAGTCAAATATGGACAGCAAGGAAAAATGGGCAGCAGAAATTTCACGGTCTGCGTTATCAATACACGACAGCCAGTTTGTTACTGAAAAGGGCCTTATCACAGAAAAAGCATTAGAGATATTCCATATTCCAAGGTCGGTTCAAGACATAGATGTAATTACCCTGGCAGATGAATATAACTGCGCGCTTGAAGCGGCAGTAGTTCTTTTTCTAATGGCAAGCCGCGACGGAGAGCCAAGAACTGGGGCAAACCTATATTCACCCGGCATCGGCCTTCTTTTTTGGGATATTAACTGGACGGCTTCGACTAAACTAAAAATCTGGCGTTTGCATCAAGCTTTAAAAGTAGGATGCAAAGATGATCTGGATTTTGTAATTAAGCTTGCTTATTGCTTTTTAAGAGCAGAGAAAAATAATATTGCAGAATTGTGGACAAAATATTTTCAGGTCAATTATCAGGTTATGCAAGAGGCTCTAAATGATGCTCGGGATATACTCGCTTCTCACTATAGAATGAACGCCACGGAAGAAGAAAGAGCCATTGACATAAATATCGTTGGAAGGATGCGGCAAGTGTTTATTTTAACTTGGCAAAATAGAATTGCCGAGATTACTGGCGACAAGCCAACTCCTTGCCTGAAAGCAGGAAAAGAAAGAATTGCAGCTATTTCTCCGCACTGCATTTGCAGCCAACCAAAAGGAGAAGAAGTTATTATGGCGGCTGCTACTGATGGCACGGCGATTGTTGGCGGCTACCCGCGGCAAATGCCCGTAGCTTCTTTTGTGGTCTGTTTGGCAGAAGAATCCAAAAAAGAGAAAAAATCAAATCTCTTCATTGACCAAATTTTGCCCATTGGCAGCTTGATTAATGTCACTGAAAAAAGAAAAGAGATATTGATTAGCGATACAGTAGAGTTCCCGCCCGCAATTAATTGCTATTACAGAAAAACTCTTAATGGTAATGGCTCTCCTAAAAAGGAGACGCTTTCTGCTCCCGCAGAGTTCGCCGAAGAGTTTATCTGCGGCGAGTTTAAGGAGGAATCCTTTGAGGCAACGGGCGATTGGATTGGAAAAGACACATCCGATCAGGCAATGGTTATCGGATGGACAGAAGAATCCGGATGCTCAGTTGCCATTCTTGCTCCAGTCAAAGATGCAGAGAGCAAATCTAGCCTTAAGGTTGGGGACACGCTTAAAGCAACTATCCAAAAAGTTGTTAGGGATACTAATGGCAAGGGAGGGTTTGTTCTAGCCAGTTTGAACCACAATCCCTGCGTACCAATAGAGATTAACGCGATTTCTCTTTCGCCAGCAGGATACGGCGCGGAGAAAATAGAAGGGCAAATCCTAAATCTTTCCGTTAAAGGATTTGACGAAGAGGGAAATCTTTTATTGAGTAACATTAATAGTCTAATAGAAGATCTAAGGGGCCTCCAAAAGGAAATTTCAGAAAGCGAAAAGGCAACAAAAACGAGCAATAGAATTTATATTGAACTATCAGCCGTTACAGTAGAAATAGACGAAGAGGAAGAAAAAGCGATTGTAGCCATTGAAAGGGGAAAAGGGATTGTCCATCCCTTTGAAATTAGCCAAAATTATGTCCCCGGCGGAGATCTCAAAAACCTGAGGATTGATGAAGAGATTATTGTTCGGCTATTCAACAGAACAGATGACGAAATTTCTGTTGAATATTTCACCGAAGAAGAAATGAAGAGCATGCCGAGAAGTTGGAGACTGAATGAAACCAAAGATAAAGTGGTATTGCCCCTATGCCTCGAAGATAAAGATCTTGAGCGGTGGAATGTCCGGTCAGAGTTGGTTGACTTTGTAAAAAGACATTCTTGGCAATACTGCATTGGTGCAAGGATTAATTCCTTAAAAGAACGGATTTCCAAATTGAAAGAAGGCAATTCCGTAAACGCAACCGTGAGAAAGATTGATTATAATGAAGCGGGAGAAATTAATAAGGTGTATGTGATTTTTGGAGACAGTGTTCCCGCGTCTATTTTAGGAAGATTTTTGTCGTCAACTGAAATTTCTGAAGGCGATGAAATTTCGCTCTGCGTTAGGAGTATTGATCCTCAAACCGGTAGGATTCTTCTAGTTGACGAAGAAAAAGAACTAGAATTGATAATAACAGATATACAACAAAAGGAAGAAACCATCGCGAGATGGCAAGGCAATATTGAAAATTCAGAAAATTATAAAACTAGCCTGATGGAACAAATCAAAAAACTGCAATATGGGATAGATAACGCCAGAACAGTAGAATACGCCGCCGAAAGAATAGTATGGCTATCGCAGAAAAACAGCAAGATCGGAGAGGTCGATAATCAAATCCAAGAATGGAGAGAAAAAATATCCTCTGTTCAGAAGGAATTAAGAGAATTACGGCAGAAACTAAAAGAATTACAACGAAAAAGGAAATAAAGCAAAAGCCGATTGTGAAAACTTTCGGCTCTTTTATTTGCATTTTTGTCTCAGAAAAGGCAAGATGAAAGATAATATAAATTAATTATGACGGCCAAACTATTCGGCAACAAAAAAATAATGATAAATGGATTGTCCCAAAAAGATTTAAAGGACGCGAAAGAGTTCGTGGTTTTTATTAATTCGTTAGTCGAAGAAGACGCGAAGATACTGATGGATAAAAAAATGACAATGAAGGAAGAAAAAGAATTTTTAAAAAGTAACATCAAAAATGTAAGAAACAAAAAAAGAGTTTATCTAATAGCTAGGGATGGTAAAAAGATCGTCGGTAATACTCACATTGAACAGGAAAGATATAAAAGCAACCACATAGGCACTTTTGCTGTTGCAATCGCACAGGGATATAGGGGAATAGGATTGGGCAATTACTTAATGTCCGAAATTATAAAGTTTGCCAAAAGAGGGTTCAACCCTAAGCTGAAAATTATCCAACTGAGGGTTTATAAAAATAATAAACCAGCAATAAATCTCTACAAGAAAATGGGTTTTAAAATCGTTGCTAAAATTCCGAAACAAGTTCGGCACAAAGGAAAATTAATAGATGAGTTTATAATGTTAAAGTATTTATAAAATTATGGCGCAAGTTGAAGTTGAGCATCGCGGAATTTTAACAGATAAAAAATTCATAAAACTAAATAAGTTCTTAAAGGAGAACGGAAAATTCCTTGGAGAGAAGGACAAATTTTCTATTATTTATTCGTCACGCGGGAAAGAAACATTTAAAATAATCCGAAGCCCGATTGATTTAAAACTTAGGGTTACAAACAAGAAAGCAGAATTAGTTTTAAAACATGGAAAATGGAGTGGGAACGACGCCAGAAGGGAATTTTTGTTTCCGATAGACTCAAAAAAGTTTGAGGAAATGACGGAATTTTTAAAGATACTCGGATATTATTATGAGTTTTGCAGGCGACAAAAACTTATCTTTATTTATACAAAGGCATTGAGTTCGCAATCGTGAAAGTCCCCAATTGGGGTTATTATTTTGAAGCAGAAATTGCAACCGAAAAAGATAAAATAAAAAGTGCAAATGAAAAAATTATGTCAGTATGTAGAGAGCTTAATCTAGATGTACTCAACGATAAAGATTTTTTAAAATTATTAGAAAGTTTAAATGAAAGGCCGGGTTTTAGGTTTAATTTTAAAAAAGAAAGTTTCTCTGATATTAAAAAGAGATTTATGGGTTATTTTTAATTATGGATATTTTTAAGGAAGTTAAAAAATTGAATTTACCTGCGGAGCAATACTTGGTCGCCGGAAGCGGTCCAATGGCTGCTCGAGGTATAAGAGATTATAAAGATATAGATATTTTGGTTACTGAGAATCTTTATCAAAAACTAATAGAAAAGGGCTGGAATCTTGTAAAAATCAACGGAGTCAACGGTAAATTTAAAGTATTAAAAAAGGGTAAGTTTGAATCGGATAAAAGGCTTTGGTGCGGAGATTACAAACCCGATACGAAAACCCTTATTAAAAAAGCTGAAGTTATAAATGGAGTTCCGTTTTTACCACTTGCGGAGCTGATTAAATTCAAAAAAGCATTAGGCCGAGGAAAGGATTTAAAAGATATTGAGCTGATAAATAATTATTTGCAAAATAAAAAAGAAACGGAAAAAAATAATGATATTAATAATTACGCGACTGCATTCCTGGGAAAAATTATAAAGATAAAAATAGATCGTCCTATTAATTCAAAGCATCCAAAGCACGGTTTTGTTTACGAAGTGAATTATGGTTTTGTGCCCAATACAAAAGCTTCGGACGGAGAAGAAATTGACGCATATCTTTTAGGTGTAAACGAACCAGCGGAAGAATTTACCGGAAAATGTATAGCTGTGATACACAGGAAAGATGACGATGATGACAAATTGGTGGTTATTCCTGAAAATAGCAAAGAAATGAGCGACGAAGAAATTCTTAAGGCAGTTAATTTCCAGGAGAAATGGTTTGATTCGAAAGTAGTCAGATAAACATATTGGATAAAATTTATAAAAATATGAGTTCTAAAATTTTAAAAGTAAAACCATTTCAGGAAACATTACGCAAAAGTTATTGTGGTCCCGCATCGTTAAAGATGGTATTGGATTATTATGGTGTTAGGAGAACAGAAAAGGAACTAGCCAAGATGGCTGAATGGAATAAAGTTTTGGGCATAGACGACAAAGGAATAAAGAAAACAGCCGAGAAATTAGGATTTAAGGTCATAATAAAAAATAACAGCAATTATAAAGATATTCAAAATTGGTTGAATAAAGATATCCCCATAATTGTCAATTGGTTTACAAGAGGCAGGAATGACTACTCGGAGTCGGAAACAGCTGACGGACATTATTCGGTGATCGTGGGGTTAGATGATAAATTCATTTATCTACAGGATCCAGAGATGGGGAAGTTGAGAAAAATTAAGCGAGATGACTTTATGAGAGTTTGGTTTGATTTTAAAGGAAGCTATTTAAAATCAAACGAATTAATTATCAGGCAGATTATTGTGATTTATAAATAATAAAATCCATGGTGAAGGAAAGACACAAAATAGTCCCGGCTTCTTATTTGGTTTTGATAAAAGGCGGAAAGATTTTATTGCAGAGACGTTTTAATACTGGTTATGAAGATGGCAAATATAGTATGGTTGCGGGTCATGTTGATAAAGGAGAAACATTTACCCAATGCTTAATTAGAGAGGTAAAAGAGGAAGCAGGAATAATCTTAAACCCCGAAGATTTAAAAGTGGTTCATACGATGCATAGGAATTCCGGCACAGAGGAAAACAATGAAAGAGTGGATATATTTTTTACAGCCGAGAAATGGGTTGGTAGAATTGAAAATAGAGAACCGCATAAATGCGATGATTTGTCTTGGTTTGATTTAGGCGATATTCCAGACAATACTATTCCGTATATAAAACAGGCTATTGATTGCATAAAAAACAAAATATTTTATAGTGAACACGGCTTGCATTAAATTTTAGTAAAATTATGGATAAAGAAGAAAATAATTACGCGTTTGTTGATAGCCAAAACTTAAATTTGGGCGTTAAGAGCCAAGGTTGGAATTTAGATTTTTCCAGATTTAGGCAGTTTTTAAAAGATAAATACGGAGTTGAAAAAGCCTATCTTTTTATTGGTTTTGTTCCCAATAATCAGATGCTTTATACTGAACTGCAAAAAGCCGGCTATATTTGCATTTTTAAGCCAACCCTAGAGATAAAAGAAAATAATAAAATAAGAGTTAAGGGTAATGTTGACGCTGAATTAGTTTTACACACAATGATTGAATACCCGAATTATGAAAAGGCCGTTATTGTTTCCGGAGACGGAGATTTTTATTGCTTAATTGAATACTTGGTTAAACAAAATAAACTGCGCAAAATAATTGTACCGAATAATCGTTTTTCGTCTTTACTTAGAAGGTTCAGTAATTTCATTGTCAATATTCAGTTATTTAAAGGAAAATTGACGAAATAAAAAAAGAGAGGCATTCCCTCGGGACGAAACCCTTTGGTAGTCCTCTCATCGTGATATTATAAGTATAGCAAATTCTAAAATAGTTTGTCAAGCCCTTTATTCGAAACAAAAACTCGAAAAATTAATTAAGGAATAAGAAATATGGAAGAGAAGAATAAAATTATCGAAAAAATTGAGAATTTATTTAGGGTTCCGGAGAGAGTCGCTGATAAAATTAAAATTATTGCGGAAAAGGTTAGGGGTGGTTATGTCGTGATTGAAACAAGGCCTCGTTGGGACGGAACTCCTGGGCCTTGGACAAGAAGTCCAGTTGCTAAATTTGTTTTTCATAATCCCTCTTTGTCATGGAGACTTTATTGGATGAGGGCATCTGGCAAATGGTGGTTTTATGGGACATATAAAACGCTAAATAAGGTATTGAAGGTAATAGATGAGAATAAAGACGGCTGTTTTTGGGGTTAAAAATAAAAAAATAATGAAAAAGTTTTTTGAGAAAAATAAAATATTTTTGGTGATTGTAGTTGGGGCTTTGATTATTGGCGGGGCAATTTATTTATCCAGCATAAATAAGGGAGAGGTTGTTGATAAATCATTGGCAATAGGGGAAAATTGCAAAAATATCCCTGAACTTCCGGATAATGCCTTGGAATTGGTAACCAAAGTTATTGATGGCGATACTTTTTTGATTGAAGGCGGTTATTCGGTGAGGATTCTGGGCATTGACGCTGACGAGAGGGGCTATCCCTGCTATGACGCGGCAAAAAATCGGCTGGAGGAATTAATTTTGAACAAAGAAATTAAACTTGAAATGGGGAACGAAAACCTGGACCAGTACTGCCGATATTTAAGATACGTTATTTCTGATGGGCAAAATATTTCTTTAGAATTAGTAAAAGAAGGAATGGCAATTGCTCGTTTTTCGCCAGAGGATACAAAATATAGAGCAGAAATTACTGATGCGGAAAAACAAGCAAAAGAAAACAAAATTGGTTGTAAATGGTCTGTCTTCGTTAAGGATTCGGTGGATGAAAAAACTGAATTTTCTTGGAATAAATTAACCCCGGAACTAACCGGATTAAAAGTTATTGGCGCTTGCCAGGCAGGAAATTACTATAATAAAGAGATGATTATTGAGGGAAAAATCGCTGATGCATATCGCTCAAAAACCAATACCGTATTTTTGAATTTTGAAAAGGCCTATCCCAACCATTGTTTTGTCGGAGTGATTTTCAATTCAGACCAGTATAAGTTTGTTGCTACACCAGAAAATTACTACAAGAACAAAACAGTTAGAATACGGGGTGAAATCAAAGAATACCAAGGAAAACCAGAAATTATTTTGGATGACCCATCTCAAATCGAAATCGGCAAATAAAATGAAAACAACGAGGCCGGGTCTCGTTGTTATTTAATATAAAAACTTGAACCCCGGTAGTAGGGCCGCCTGTGAGCGGCTCACTACGGGGCAGGAAATTAATTGAGAAGTGAAATAAAAAGATGTCCCTTAGTATCGGTATGGGAGGAACACAACACGACATTTCCCTCATAATAACGGAGAAATAAAGCTAATCCCATTTGAATTTACGATAAAACTACCCAATACTCAGTTATTCGTAAATAGGTCAAAAGTCTTGTTTTAGTGTGATAAATAGGCAGATTAGTATATTTTTGCATAGTTTTAGATTATACTTGCATAGTTTATAATTTATGCTATCATAAGCATATGGGGGAAAAATTATTAACAATAACCCAGGCGGCCGAAATTTTAGGCGTTTCGCTTGATACTTTGCGTCGTTGGGACAAAAATGGCAAATTGGTTGCCATAAGAAAGGAAGGGGGCACTCATAGATATTATCGAGAAAAAGATTTGGAGATTTTCTCCAGTGATTTAATGAGCTTTGCTTCCGAATGGATTCAGGGCGGAGTTGAGTTTCCTGCTGCATTTTATTGTGCAACGAGTTCGATTTTTAATGCAAGACTGACAAAAATGGAGCATTTGCTTATGCAAAAGCCTGGGTTCGAAAAATTGTATTCTTTAATCGTTCTTGTGGCAGGAGAGATTGGCGATAATTCGTTTGCTCATAATTTAGGAAAATGGCCAGATACGCCAGGAATTTTTTTCGGATATAATATAGATGAGAGAAAAATTGTATTAGCTGATAGAGGGTTGGGTATTTTAGAAACATTACGTCAGGTTAGACCAGGACTTCAAAGTCATGTTGCAGCCGTGGAGGTTGCATTTACTGAGTTTATTTCTGGGCGCGCACCGGAAAAACGCGGTAACGGGCTTAAACTTGTTCGTGAAGTTATCACTGATGGGCCGTTTGATTTATTTTATACAAGTGGCGACGCTGAAGTGCGAATGAAAGGTTCTGATAAGGCGTTTCGTGTTACGCGTGGTCAGCAGACTGTGCGAGGATGTTTGGCAAAAATAGAATTTTAAAATAATAAAAATATATACTATGAAATTACAATTAGAAAAATTTGGCACAACATTAATATCTAGGGAATTGGGGAGCGAAGCTTTTAAAGCATTCCAGCCAACATTACGCGAGCTTCCAAAAGACGAAGTATTGGAAATAGATTTTTCTGGGATATTAACTTTATCACCATCATGGGCTGATGAATTTATAACGCCATTGCTTAATGAATTGAATGATAAATTAATACTTTTACCGAGCGATAATCTTTCAGTGCAAGCAACACTAAGAATTCTTCAAGAGGCTAATAAGCGGTCATTCAATATTAAAATTTTATAATGCATGGCAAGCTCAAAATTAGCAATAGGTATTGTCGGGTTGCCAAATGTGGGGAAGTCCACCCTGTTTAAAACCCTGACTAAAAAAGAAGTAGATATTGCTAATTATCCTTTTTGTACAATAGACCCTAATGTAGGGGTTGTTTTGGTTCCGGACGAAAGAGTTGATAAATTGGCCGAACTGACAAGGTCAGCTAAAAAAGTTTACACCACTATAGAGTTTGTTGATATCGCTGGCCTGGTAAAAGGAGCGAATAGGGGAGAGGGTTTGGGAAATAAGTTTTTAGCCCATATCAGGGAAACCGATGCAATTATATACATACTGCGCGCTTTTTCTAATCCCGACATTGTTAATACTCAAAATACGATTAATCCTTTGCAAGAAAAAACGATTTTAGACATAGAGTTAATTTTAAAAGATCTGGAAACTATTTCAAAAAGAATTGAGGGTTTGGAAGGCGATATAAGGGCCGGTAAAAAAGAAGCGATTAAAGAATCCGGAGTTTTGAAAAAAGCAAAAGATTTATTATCCGAGGAAAAGATTCTAGCCGAACAAGAATTTTCAGAAGAGGAGAAAAGTATTTTAAGCGGGTACCAGTTTTTAACCTTAAAGCCAAGATTATATTTATTGAACGGCAAAGATGAAGAAGTGGATAGAAGTATTTTAGAAACCTTTAATAAAAATAATTGGCAGTATTTAATTTTAGATTTGGCTACGGAATTTGAAGCAGTTGGTTTTTCAAAGGAAGAAAGAATTTCTTTGGGGTTTCCTCCAGAATCAGAATTGGATATTTTAATTAAAAAATCGTACGAATTATTGGACCTGATTACTTTTTTAACTACCGGGCCCGATGAAACCCGCGCCTGGACAATTAAAAGGGGAGCATTGGCGCCCCAGGCAGGAGGAGTTATCCATAGCGATTTTGAGAATAATTTTGTTAAAGCCGAAGCTATTCATTTTAATAGCCTTATAGAAACAGGCGGATACGGCAAAGCAAAAGAAGACGGATTAATAAGAACAGAGGGCAAGGAATATGTTGTTCAAGACGGCGATGTAATAGAAATAAAGCATGGTTAGTTATCCACAGGATAATTTGCCACTTTAAAGCAATATTCTGATATAATAACCTAATAATGTGATTAGGCTTCGTTGCAAAGAGCCTAATTAAAAGGTCGAATTATTATAATGATTCGTAAATTAAACTAAAAACAATATGATTGGAGAAGAATGGTACTCAACTATTATCGAACCATTTCTAAGACAATTAGGCGCGTTTATCCCTCAGCTTATTATTGCGGTAATTGTCTTTGTAATCGGTTACTTTATTGCCGCCGGCATTGGCAGATTGGTAACTGAGATTCTAAAGGGATTAAAGTTTAACCGTCTTTTTGCTAAAGAAGGTTGGCAAAAGGCCCTTGAAAAAGCGGAAATAAAAGTGGACCCGTCTGCTTTTATCGGAGCTATTTTCAAATGGATATTTGTCATCGTTTCTTTGCTGCTTACCGTTGACATTCTAAATCTTGTCAAATTCGGTGATCTTTTAAGAGATGTTTTGAACTACATCCCAAATGTTATTATTGCCGTTTTGATTTTTGTCGTTGGCGTAATCATCGCCGATATTGTAGAAAAACTGGTAAGAGCAACAGTGGAGAAAATGAAAGTCAGTTATGCCTCATTGGCAGCTGCAATTGTCAGGTGGACAATCTGGGTATTTTTGGTCTTTATGATTTTAGACCAATTATTGCCAAAATCAGATTTAGTCCAAATTCTATACAAGGGTATAGTTTACGGCATTGTTGCAGCGGTGGCAGGTAGTGTTGCCATTGCTTTTGGCCTTGGCGGCAGAGATGCTGCAGCCGGAGCAATTGAAGACTTGAAAAGAAGGGTAAAGCAATAGAATTATCAAGAGTTAAAATACCCCCGCGCCTGCAGGCGCGGGGGTATTTGTTTTATTGGCATTGGTTTGATTTGTTGCGTAGCATACCATTGACGGATTTAATAAAGTGTTATATATTATATAAAGAATTGCTCTTATCAAAGATGGGATAATGGTTATCCCTTAATAAGGCGGACAGCAAGAAGAAGGAGGCACAACATGATTTGGGAGATAATCTTAATTTTCTTTGCAATTGTTTTGTGGATAATCGTTGGCGTTCTTTTTTCTAAAGCTGAAGTTGGTTTGGGAATAGTGGCGCTTATATTCAACCTCCTGTTAACCTCTGCTGTTTTTATCTCTCTTTATACAGGCGCGCAAAACAGCGTGAGAGGGAAGGTTTCTGACATCCGTATTATCGAGAAAGGCCGAATTTACAAATTGGTTGGCCAGTTCTCGGGTTTCGATAACAAGACCACAGGTCTTGTTTTGGATGACGGAGGCGATATCATAGCGGTTTGGATCGACCAGCCAGTTCCTGCTGGCGTTCAATATTTCCAAAAAAGAAGCGCGTCCAAGGATTCAAACGAGGAGGACCAGCTGGTTCCCGTGAGATTCCCTTTGCCCGTTACAACCATGTCCTCGGGCAATTAGCAAAAGAGCGACATGAAGAAATCTCGAAAAGAGAAGACCTCATGTCGCTCTATTTTTTTACTCCAGAAATATCCCCAACTAAAAGCCCTTGACAGCATTATATTTTTAGAATAAAATAGCAGGTACATGATAAATACTATTAAAACCATTTTAAAAAAGCGAAGCGGTTAACGGTCCGAAATTTTTTGATATATCAGCAGGAGCCGCTTCAATAAAGCGGTTTTTTATTATAATGCCGAGGACGAGAGGAAATGAAGTTTTAATTTCACTTCCCAAAAAGTAAGGCATTGTATAATAATATTTATCAAGTTCATTGAAATTTTACGTAAAATAAAAATTGCATTTTTAATTTCGTTTAATAACGGGCAATAGGTCCGATGTGTCGAGCGTTCACTCGATATATTAAACGAAAAAATAGATATCTAAAATCTGTATCTATCACTTACGCAAAGAAATAATTTTACAGGCAAATGGTGGATGCCTTGGGATATCGAGGCGATGAAGGACGTGGCGTGTCTGCGATATGCTTCGGGGAGGTGACTAGCAACCTTTGATCCGGAGATTTCCGAATGGGGAAACCTAATTTTGTCACAAACAAAATTGCCCGCTCAAATTTTTGTACTTTTGCGTGTGCTCTGTGCTACCAATGGTAGCTCTTTTGGCCAGAGGCCGAACCGAAGAGGACAACTCTTACAGAGCACACATATATTTTTAGCAAGGGTCCAAAAATTTGAGCGGGAGTACACCTGGGGAAGCGAAACATCATAGTACCCAGAGGAAAAAAGAACAATGTTTATTCCCTTAGTAGTGGCGAGCGAACAGGGAGGAGCCTAAACCAATAATATTTTCGCAAGAAAATATAATTTGGGGTTGTAAGGGAGTAGTGTCGGGGGCACCCAGCATTTATTTTTTAGAAAATAAGTGCTGGATATCTGCCGAGGGAGAATATTTAGATAAAGTGTGCCCGCGCAGTGAAACATGTTTTCGCTGCTGCGGTTTTCGTTAGTCGAACGACTCTGGAAAGGGCGACAATATAGGGTAATAGTCCCGTAGACGAAAACGACTTTATGCTCCTTGCTATTTTTCTTGAGTACTGTCGGGCATGATAACCTGGCAGGAAGCAGGCCGAACTATACGGCCAAGGCTAAATACTCGATATCACCGATAGTGAACTAGTACCGTGAGGGAAAGGTGAAAAGCAGGCGGGTGACGCCGGTGAAATAGAACCTGAAACCATTTGCTTACAAAGAGTCGGAGCTGGTTCGCAAGAACTGGTGACGGCGTGCTTTTTGCAGAACGAGCCAACGAGTTCAAGTATTCAGCTTGTCTAAACCCTTTTGGGGTGGAGGCACAGCGAAAGCGAGTGTTAATAGCGCGCAATTTTTGCTGAATGATTGAGACCCGAAGCCAAGCGAGCTTACCATGAGCAGGATGAATCCCGCAGAAATGCGGGAGGAGGTCCGAACCCGTGAGCCGTGCAATACTCTGGGATGACTTGTGGTAAGAAGTGAAAAGCTAATCGAGCTTGGTAATAGCTGGTTCTCTCCGAAATAGCTTTAGGGCTAGCGTCTTTTGTTTGACATTGGGGGTAGAGCACTAGATAGAGTTTCTTGGGCTTCGCTCAGATTCTCTAACTAAACTCCGAATACCAATGTTTTTAGAAAGGCAGTCAGTCTGTGGGGGCTAAGCTCCATGGTCGCGAGGAGAACAATCCAGACCATAATCTAAGGTCCCTAAATTGAACTAAGTGTAAAATAAGGAAGTATTCCGCCCTTGACAGGCAGGAAGTTAGCTTAGAGGTAGCTACCTTTTAAAGAGTGTGTAACAACTCACTGTCCTATTTAGGCAGAATGCGCCGAAGATTTCCGGGACTAAAGTTCAATACCGAAGATATGGTTCCTCATTTTCTTTTTGAAGATGGGGGAGGTAGGAGAGCGTCCTTAGGGCTGTGAAGGCTCGACGTGAGTCGGACTGGAGCGCTAAGGAGTGAGAATGTTGGCATGAGTAACCGCAATCCCGATGAGATATCGGGACACCGAAAACCCAAGGTTTCCTTGGCAATGTAAATCAGCCAAGGGTTAGGCGATCCTAAGGGGAAGCCGAAAGGCGTACCCGATGGACAGCCGGTTAATATTCCGGCCCGTCCATCAGATAAAACCAAAAAGACAAAGAATAGTAACCTAAGCATATTATTGGATTTGTGCTTGCGGCGTGAGGGGTGACCCAAGCGTTGTGAAAATTTTCTCCCTCGGGAGGAGAAATTTAGGCGAGCATTCTTTCTAGAAAATTTTTGGCTATACTATCTGATGGGCTTCGTACCGCAAACCAACACAGGTGGGTTGGCGTAAGTGTGCTAAGGTGAACGGGTGATTCTTCGTTAAGGAACTCGGCAAAAAAGTGGCCGTAAGTTCGCAATATGGCCTCCCCGCCGCATGGCGGGGCGCAGCTAAAGACCCCCTAGCGACTGTTTATCAAAAACACAGGTCCCTGCTAACTCGTAAGAGGATGTATAGGGGCTGAGGCCTGACCAGTGCTGGAATGTTAAGTCTGAAGGTGTGCGCCGCAAGGTGTATGCTTATTAGATGAAGCACCAGTGAACGTCGGCAGTAACTATAACTGTCTAAAAGTAGCGTAATCCCTTGCCAGGTAAGTTCTGGCCCGCATGAATGGCTTAACGACTGGGGGACTGTCTCAACGAAGAGCCCGGTGAAAATGCAATACCGGTGAAGATGCCGGTTACTTGCGGCTAGACGGAAAGACCCCGGAAGCTTTACTGCAGTTAGATATTGGGTTTTGGTTTTTAATGCGTAGCGTAGGCGGGAGACTTTGAAACCTCATTTTCGGATGGGGTGGAGTCGCCGATGAAACACCGCTCTTTGGAAACCCTGATTCTAACCTCGCCTTGTGCGAGAGGACAGTGTTTAATGGGTAGTTTAAGTGGGGCACTTGCCTCCTAAAAGGTAATGGAGGCGTTTATAAGGTCGGCTAGCTCCGGATGGAAATCGGAGCGATAGGGCAAAGCCATAAGCCGGCTTTACTGCGAGACGGATATGTCGAGCAGTTGCGAAAGCAGAACTTAGTGAACCGACAGTGGTTATTAGAATCGCTGAAGATCATCAACCAAAAGCTACTCCGGGGATAACAGGCTGGTAGAGCCCGAGAGTCCATATCGACGGCTCTGTTCGGCACCTTAACATATCGGGGTGCTACAGCAGTAATGTTGTACCAAATCTTTCGACAAACTCAGGATTGTCCTGAGTAGAATCGAAGGGCAAAAATCTGGCTTATAACGGTGGACACCATATAAAATTCCAGCAAAAATGTTAAAATAAATTATATGGTCAATACCGTGGGAAGTTTAACTCAACCTCAAAAATCACTAATTATTGGAACAATATTAGGTGATGGATATTTACGTATAATACCAGGAAGAAAAAATGCTTTTCTGGAAATAAATCATTCTTTTTCTCAAAAAGAATATGTCAATTGGAAATTTGAGAAATTGCAAAATATTTGTATTTCTGGACCAAAGATAAGAAAAGGTAATGGAAATAGAATTGCATATCGATTTTATACGAAACAATGTCCAAGTTTAACCGAACTTTATAACAATTTTTATAAAGACGGTTATAAAATTGTTCCTGACGATTTAAAGCTTGATGCGCTTTCATTAAGCGTGTGGTTTATGGACGATGGAAGCAAATGCGGAAATTCAAATTTTTATCTCAACACTCAACAATTTAACAGAAACCATCAAATAAAATTATTAGATTGTTTAGAAAAAGTCGGCTTAAAGGCAAATTTAAATAAAGATAAAAATTATTACCGCATAAGATTTCTTAGTTCGTCAATTAGTAAATTGAAAGAATTATTAAAAGAAAATTTGATTCCTTCAATGTGCTATAAAATTGGGTTATAACCCCGTAGAGACTTGTTCTAATATAGAACAGATAAAAGATTAATACTTTTATAACACGCCAGCTCCCGCTAAAAGCGGGATGAAGATATAGTCCGAACCTCTTAGTAATAAGAGAAAAATACCGACTAGCGATGTCGGCTCAACTTATCCTGGGGGTGAAGCAGCTCCCAAGGGTTTGGCTGTTCGCCAATTAAAAAGTTACGTGAGCTGGGTTCAAACCGTCGACTAGAGCTTGTTACTGTTAACAAGCTAGGCGGCCTGTAATAGTAATATTACAGTGAATAAATCGACTCATATCGGTGAAGTCCTTGCAATACAATCTGTCGTATGCCAGGATAATACCGAGGGAAGTCGTGTATGAAAAAATTAATTTCGCAAGCAAAAAGAGCGTATTTAGGGAGATAAAGAAGTTTATCGAAATAGTTGAACCTTATGTATTAATGAAGAAGGCTCAAATAAATCTCCAAAGCGAAAAGTTCGTACATTGACCCCGTAGAGACTTAACCTTAACTGGTTGGAGTCGCCAAATGGCGGCTAAAACGTCGATTACCCAATTGTTTGGGTAATGGTATAGTCCATACATTTAGTAATAAATGACAAAGTATGCGTGAGACAGGTTGGTCCTTATCTACCGCAAGCGCAGAGTTTTGAGAGGCTTTGACCCTAGTACGAGAGGACCGGGTTGAACGAACCTCTGGTTTACCAGTTGTTCCGCCAGGAGCATTGCTGGGTAGCTAAGTTCGGATGGGATAAGCGCTGAAAGCATATAAGCGCGAAACCCACCTCAAGATTAGAACTCCTAGATTGGTCGAAGATGACGACCTTGATAGGCCTCAGGTGTAAGTGGAGTAATCCATTCAGCCGAGAGGTACTAATAAATCATTGTTATTTTCTTTGCTTATCCTCCTAAGCTTTCCAAAAAGGCTTGGGAGGATATGATAGATACAGATTTTAGATATTTATATTTTAAAAAAGAGCGCTGTTGTGGCGACTATACTGGAGTTGTCCCACCCGATCCCATTCCGAACTCGGAAGTGAAATACTCCAAGGCCGATGGTAGTGCATTTGCGCGAGAGTAGGTCGTTGCCACAATAGCGCTCTTTTGTTTACAAAAATAAAGGGCTTTTTTTTTGGCTGAATTTGGGTTAGAATAATCAAAGCATATCATATTTTATCTACAGCTTTATTTATAGTTTTATTTAATCGTTATTTATAAGTTCGGCGAATTATGATAATTAATTCTCAAAAGAAAAAAATATCCAAAATTATTATTGCGGTGCTGGTTATAATTTTAGTGCTTTTTATTCTGAACTGTTTCCGTTCGAATATTAAAAACTTTTTTTACTTAATTTCCAGTCCCATTCAAAAGTCATTCTGGGGGGCAGGGAATGATATTTCTAAAATTCTCGGCAGCGATTTGAGAAAAGAAGTTATTAATTTGCGCATTAAAAATCATGAAATATCAAACCAGATTTCTATTCTGGAAAATTTGGAGAAAGAAAACCAAGAATTAAGGCAGGCGTTGGATTTAAATTTGCAAAAAGATTTTAAATTAATTTTCGCCGGGATTATCAGCAAAGACAGCGCCGCAAACATAATCTTAATTGACAGAGGTTCTGAAGACGGGATTTTAAAAGATATGCCCGTAATTAATTCCCAGAACGTTCTTTTCGGCAGGGTTTTAGAGGTTTACAAGAGTTTTTCCAGAGTGAGTTTAATCGTTGATAAAACTTATGTTTTTGACGCCAAGGTTCAGGGAAAAGAAATTTACGGCGTAGTCAGGGGCGGAGGGGATTATAATCTTTATTTTGATTTCATTTCCAAAGAAGCTGAGTTAAAAGAAGAAGATGTTTTGATGACTTCTGTTCTTGGCGGAGAGTTTCCTCAGAACCTTTTAGTGGGTAAGGTCGGGAAAATAAACAAAGAAGATACCAAGCCCTTTCAGTCGGCAGACATTAATGCTTTTTTTGACCTCAAAGAAACAGATAACTTGTTTGTTATTACTAACTTCAAAAATTAACTCAAAAATTAACCGATTAAATGTGGCATAAAAACCTAATTATAATCCTGTTTTTATATTTATTCGTGTTGCTTGAGGGCGGTTTTTTGAACCACTTTGCTATATGCGGAGTGGTTCCGAATTTAGTTTTAATTTTATTGTGCCTTGCGGCCTTTTTTGAAAAACCTCATGGATATTCCGGCATATTTTTAGCTGTTTTTTCCGGGCTCTTTCTTGATATTTTCTCAAAATTATTTTTTGGCGTATCCATTTTAACCATGGTGATTATTTATCTCTTGATAAGAGAATTAATCCATATTTTGCGCGATACCCGGCAAAAGCACTCAATTTTTTATTTTATTCCCATTTTTATTTTATGTTTAATCATGTATGATTTTTTCCTGATTTTGTTTTCTTATCTTACCGACCATTCCGTATTATTGAGTTTCGGCGGATACACTCTGCTGATAAAAATAGCTTATAATCTGGTTTTTGCCACTGCTGGCTTCATGCTTTTTAAAAAGCTTCCGGCCTTGAGGTTATAGCGTTAAAACTTGTTTTAATTTCTCTCTTTCATTCGCAGTTATGATTTTTAAAAAATACAAAATAAGAAGTTCTAAGGGTGACATAGAGCCGCACGAGGTTTTTTTAGACGAACTTGCCAAAACCAAAGAGGATGAGTGGGGCATTACCCAAAAGAAGCTTGAAGTTCCGGTTCAAGAAAAGTTGGTTTATATTATTTTCGGGATTTTTATACTGCTGGCAATTTTAGTTTTTGGCAGGGTTTTTTATCTGCAGATTGTTCAGGGTAAAAGTTTGGCGGCTTTAAGCGAAAACAACCGGGTTAGAATCCAATTTATTTCAGCAGAAAGAGGGGTGATTTATGACAATAATTTAAAACAGCTGGTTTTTAACAGTCCTGCATTTGATTTAATTTGCGATAAGAGAGATTTATTGGCCTTGTCTTTGGATAACGTTAAAGAGATTGAAGAGATTGCCGGTATTATCTCCAAAGATCCGGATGTTTTAAAAAAAGAGATAGAAGAGTCCAGTCGTTCTCAAGTGCTGGTATATGAAAATATTCCCCAGCAGACCTTGGTTTTGCTGAAAACGAAAATTAATGATCTTCCCGGATTTGAAATAGTGGAAAACACGGTTAGGGATTACATAGAGGGACCGCTTTTATCGCACCTAATGGGTTATTTGAATAAAATCAATAAAAGCGAGCTGGAAAGTTATGAAAATTATTCCATTAGCGACTATATCGGGAGAAACGGCGTTGAAAAATCGTATGAAGAGATTTTAAGAGGAACGCCGGGGATCGTGGAAATAGAGAAAGATGTTTTTGGTCGGAAGAAAGGCGAAACCATAAAATCGGAGCCGGAAGCGGGAAAAAGCCTGGTTTTATATTTGGATTTAGGTCTTCAAAAGAAATTAAAAGAAGAATTGGAAAAACGGTTTGAAACCATGGGCTTAAAAAAAGCAGCTGCAGTAGCTTTAGATCCCAAGACCGGCGGGATATTGGCTATGGTTTCTACCCCCAGTTTTGACAATAATATTTTTAACGGAAGAATTTCGCTTGAAGATTTTCAAAAAACACAAAACGATCCTCTAAAGCCGTTCTTTAATCGCGTAATTGCCGGCCAGTATGCAATAGGTTCGACAATAAAACCGATAATTGCTTCAGCGGCTCTGGAGGAAAAGATAATTTCGCCCGACAAGCAAATTTATGATCCCGGTTATATTGAAGTTCAGAGCAGGTATGACTCCAATATTGTTTATCGCTATAGCGGTTTGGAAAAGCCGGGTTATTATGATATGAGAAAAGCGATTGCCGATTCCAGCAATATCTATTTTTATACTGTTGGCGGCGGATACAAAGACCAGAAAGGGCTGGGTCCCACTTTAATAAAGAAATACTTGGAGTTTTTCGGCTGGGGCCAGCAGACTCAAGTTGACTTGCCCGGAGAGGCAACGGGATTTGTTCCTTGGCCCGAGTGGAAGGTTCAAAAAAGGGGGGAGAACTGGTGGGACGGCGATACTTATCATTTATCAATTGGTCAGGGCTATTTAACCGTAACTCCTTTGCAGGTAGCTTCTGCTTTTGTTGCTATTGCCAACGGCGGCACCTTATACCAGCCCCAAGCAGTTAAAAAAATAGTCAGCACCACATCCGGTTCGATTAAGCTGGTTGAAAAAATAGAGCCCAAAATATTAAGGGAGAACTTCATTGACCCCGATAACTTAAAAATTGTTCGCGAAGGAATGC
>Ga0180732_1000955_pt1 | contig 20014 bp, 44 predicted proteins | sample KR11_01MetaG_FD_148674 | JGI IMG/M metagenome (GOLD analysis project Ga0180732, IMG submission 148674) | Groundwater microbial communities from the Olkiluoto Island deep subsurface site, Finland - KR11_0.1 MetaG | ecosystem: Environmental > Aquatic > Deep subsurface > Groundwater | place... | reverse complement strand
AAGTATTGCTAGGTCGGTTAGAACTGGCAAATTCATGCGTCATGATATTGCGTGTATAGGGTACGCTTACTTTATAGGTATTCAGAAATATATAACGTTGGATATTGGAGGTTTCAATCATGGTAGCTTTTAATCTAGACAATGATGGAGTAGTTACTACATCAGTTAGCAAATCACCACGAGCATGGGTAAGCAAGCCAAAGATGACTGCTGAAGAGGCAACTTCATTTTCTCATTATTCAGAGAAGAATGCAGCTATAGTTGAGTTAGCGTGTGAAGAGAAAGGGTGCGGTTGTGGGGCTTATAATGGTACTGTTTTAACCTATGGTAGATGGAAGGCATTAAGCAGGCATGTCAATCGTGGTGAAAAAGCATTAGCGAAAATACTGACTATATCATTGAACAGTTATGAAGATGATAATGGTCAGGTAAAATCATCCAAATTTCCGAGATGGACTGCTGTTTTCTGTATCCATCAAACGTCTGAAATAAATGGGAAGGTCAAATTATAACATTAACAAATCAGGCTGGTCTGGTGACATCATAGCAGTTCGATTCTGCTACAGTCTTTAACCATAATAATAAGGAGGTGTTAATTATGAACTGCGAAAAATTACTAGCATCAATTAATACCCTTGACTACCAGATAACTGGTTACAAAATCACTGGTAGTGGTAATATTGAAGCGAGATTACAGATTATAAAAGATTTACTAAATGACATTGAATTATACGGGAAAGGTAAATGTATTATTCACCTATCAGACAGCGGGTTGTCGAGGCTACGCATAGAAGTATCAGCGGACAATACATTGGTCTACAAATTAATTGGCTATATGTCATCTGATACAATACTAGCAAGGGCAAGTAATATTAGTAATTTGGAGATTATCTAATAACTTCAAGGATATGTTAACAATGATTATGATAAGCTACCCAATCATGGTTACACCCGAGGTTGAAGTATCAGATATTAAAGCAGTTTACATTGACAACGGCAAGCAACCTTGGATGAACAAAAGTAAGGTTAGTAATATTAATCACTACATTGAGGATGGCAAATTAACTAACATAAGCCATCGTGATAAAAACGCAGCAGATACAATTTGGCTTAAAACCTACAGTTTAGAGTCTATAATGATAAAGTTAAAAGGCATTCGATATCAAATAAACAAAGGAGGTAATTATGGTCAAATTAATCAAGCATCTATTTATACTAGATGCTTGTGGAATTGTTGAGTTGGCAATATGGATATTGATAACTGTTATAAAACCGTAAAGGAGAATAATATGATAGCTTAGTACACCATTAAATGATGCAAGTAAGGTAGAATTGCCTTACCTGATGATTTGGACAGAATCAGTCATCAGGCGGTTGTGGCATTGTGCTGCAACTGGTGATGAAGATAAATTGAATGCTGAATTAATATGTCTTGGAAATTCCGCACAGTTTTTCCAAGATAATAGGAGGTAATATGACTAAGAAACGAATGCGAAAGGGTATTAAACACATTTACAATAAGATGCGGCAGGCAGAATCTAATGCGACATCTCTACATACAGCTTTTATTAAATCGCAGGATGAGCGTCTTTTTCAGTTGCATAGAGATTCTATTGGTATAGCTAACATTTATAAGTCTGCATTACAGATGTTAGGGTGGGTACCTGGTGGGTTTAAGCTAGACAAGGATGGTGTTTACCAATGAAGAACATAATACAGCACATAATCAGAAACAATCTGCTGAAGCTGAGTTTTGTCTTAAAATATCAGTGGAAGCTAGATAAAATCAGAGTTAACCAGCTTCTATGCAGTGCAGACAGAATACTGGTTGCCGTTCATATCATGTAACGGCAAGGAGGTTACAATGAGACTAAACTTAGAATTCGGACAGGGCTGGATAACAGCCTTTATTGACTTGAAAAAAGGAAACATAGTAGAATATGATTCTAGTACTGCTGATGCAGTACACGAAGCGTATGGTGGTAAGCAACATTACCACTCCTGCTCTGGATGTTCCGGAGCAGGCTGGATAGATGGTGGACTCCACCTTAGACCCGTAAATGTATATAGGGTGGATACGAATTACCCGATGTTCGACACTAGTAATAGTGTTGAAGTACTACCCGGCAGGATGGTCTTTCATCCATTCAGCCGGGGGGGCTCAAAAAACCAAGAGTACCCGGTCATCACAGTGATGGGTGAGGGTATACCAAGGATTCATGTATTAGATAACTATCCTTGGCTAAAGCCTTGCCCTACTGATAGTGAGGAATTTGTTATGGCTTTTCATCAACCGCGCTATCGGTTAGATGAAAGCCTAACCGACGCTCAAAAGGGCGAAGTCACTGTCTATCACAAGACAGTTAAAATGGCAAATTTAGGCGAGCACTCAGATAGAATTATCCGACGGGTACTCGAAGGGCTTTACCACTCTGAGTTCGCTACAGTTGTGCCAGAAAGCAATAACTGGTGGATACATCTGGGACTATACCCCAGAGGTGACTCAGTATGGAAAATAACAAATAGTATCATCCGATATGCTGTGCCGATGTCGGAACTTACAACAGAGAAACTACAAAAGTTATCTCCTGCTAATGTACAGTTTTTCTCACCCGACTTTTATGTGCAGGAGAGAAGTGAAAAATACAGCCGTTCCAGTAATTTCGTAGCGACTGCTAGGGAGACAATTGATGGCGAAGAATACGAGTATGAATTAGAACTCAACACCTCCCAGATAGTCAATGTGTTGAGAGGACGGTACGAAACCATCCGTGAGGAGTGTTTAGAAGGTTGCCGCAATAAGGCGGCAAGTGATGCGGAATATCGTAGGAATACAAGGCAGGCAGAGCAATTCAAAGCCCGCTTCGGTGAGTTAGTAGAACAGCACGGCGACAGAGTAGTCACCATCGCCGATTCCGTGGCGGCAAGCAACTGCGAAGTCGGCAGTTGCCACTGGCGCGACGAGCATTACCCTGGTCGAGACGAAGTGTCCTTAAAGGAGTTGTCATACCACCAAGACAACTCCTCAGTATGGAGGGTGTTGCGATACATCCTCCGGGATATTAAGTTGAACGGTGAGTAGTATACTGTCGGGCTGGCATCCCGTCATCACTGCCACACCCGACTTCAACTGGAGGTGAAAGAAATGGTGTTTGATGTTTGGGCTGTGGCTGTGGAGTATGTTAAGTGTTCATATCATCACCCCAACATGTCTATGAACACGTATGTTGCGGCATATAATAATATGTCTGCGGCAGTAGACAGATACGGAAAAGCGTATCTGTTCACAATCCCGTTAGATGATAATCTTATATTAGAAAAGGTCATCATTAATGGGAGACTAATTACTGAGAGGATAAGTTAGGGCGTGTTGACGAACAGGAAAGTTCGTCACCACTTGTCAAGGAAGTAGACTGTGAACCTGACGCTTTCAAGAAGCGTCTGCGTCAGGTTCGCGATGCGCTGAATAAGTGTAAAGACGGCGACGTAGTAGAGCAGATAGCCGCTCTACTACGCGTATAAGGAGAGTACAAATGAAAAACAATGAAAGAAAAGCCGTTGAGCGGGCTATTGAACCCGCCACTCGGCACATAAAAGCAGAGTATCAGACTGAGGTTATCTCTCCCAAGATGCTCCAACGCATTGCCCAACGGGCTGTAATAATAGCCCAATTAAGGGCTGGACGAACATATGACACGGTAACGGCAAATGAAGCTCGTGCGTATGCTTACCGTAAAGTGTGTGAGTTGTATGTTTCAACTCCACATTGGAAGGAAGCTTACAATGAAAGATAAGAGAGGATGGAATAGATGCTGTATCTGCGGAAGTTTTTTTAGCGTCCGTGACGTTGTTGAAGGACGTATTCAAACCAACTTCACTCCGGATACAGCATTTACACAAGAGGAGATTCGCTACAAGCATAAGGCTTGCAGGAAATAAATGAGAAAGAAATGACATATCTTGACACAGAAAAAACAATCACTGATTAATTAAATAATTAAGGAGGTCTGTTATGGCTTATAAGCCTGTGATGAAGGAATTACTACTGACTTATGCAGTAAGGATTGAACGGCTGAAGGAGGACATTCTATTTGCTGATGATGAGGTTGAAGACCTCAAAGGCAAGGAATGTTACCATTTTCTAAATGCTATCGCTCATCTTGAGATAGCAAAGAACGAGTTATGGCTTGCCATAGAAGAAATCAATTACAACTATCAAGGAGAAATATATGCAGAACAAACAAGATCCTAAACAAGCAGATAAATCAGGGTGTCCCCTTGGCGCAAATATTACCGAAAACTTGGTGATGATAATGGTTTGTTTTTCCTGATTAAGTGTAAACACAACATAAGCCACTCACAGTTTTGTAGTATTTACTATGAGTGGTTACGTAATCGTTTAGACTGATTGTGCGGGTTAGCTAAATTACAGAAACATTTTAGCTAGCCATCAGGGTTTTACCCTAAAATCCAAAGGAGGGAAAGAAATGAAAGGACATGAAAGAAAAGCGATTTTGCGGGCTCTTGAACCTGCAACGAAACAAGTGCGGGCGGAGTATCAGTGGGAGATTCTCTCCCCTAAGATGCTCCGTCATATCGCTCTCAGGACGGTAACAATAGCCCAACTGAGAGCTGGGCGGTTATACGACAACGTTACCGCCGATAAAGCTCGCACATACGCTTACCATAAAGCGTGCGAGTTAATTCACTAAAATGCGGGCTGGCAACCCGTCACCACTGCCAAGTGATAGATAAGGAGGTGACAAAAATGGAAAGGAAAAAAGCGGCTGAAATAAGCCGCTCAACACGCTCGACGGGAATGGGAGCATATTCTGACTCTTGTTTGTATTCAATCAAGCAGGAAAAAGAATTAGCACCCCACAAGAGCCGTTCCTCCCGCACGGGGAACCACGGAACAAAAACGTGGCATTTGTTTCCAGGCAGGTACTGGGAAGCTAGGATAAGTAGAAGTAATTCTGGAAAGGGAGGCTGGTCCGTATCAATCCTCAGAATCAATGAGGATTTGACAGAGAGCCATGAAGTGGCGACTATTCCTGAGTGGTTGAAGCCACTTCTTCCAAAATCCGCTCTACAAGAAGTAGAGCCAGTACCATACGAATAACGGTCAGAAACAGCGTGAACATACCGCACTTTCAAGCCAGCGTAGAGATACGTTGGCTTTTTTTATTGCCCAAAAAATGGTAGAGAAATACCAGCAGAAGAAATAAGGAAGGCAAGTCTATTATGAAACTATACAACTTCACTAATCATGACCAAAGTGAATATGCAGAAGTTTTTAATTGTTTCGGCTTCAACGAAATCACAGCACCACTTCACCCAGATATTGACGTGACATGGACTGAAGAAGAAATAGAAGATTTAGTCAATGTTATCATCAGAGACAGTGGTATGCTAAATAATTCGTGTGTTCATGTTTTAATACAGGGCATGACTAACGTATGTTACTACATGCTCAAGAGGCTATCATTACAGTCTTATCCATCAGTCAGAGCATATTATGTAAAGACTGAGCGGATAAGAGACGAAAATAATAAATTCATTTTTAAACCAGTAGCACTTGCAGAATATCTACTTTAATCATTTAGATAGGAGAATCCATGAAAATTAGACTTTACTGCGGTAGATGTTTAGAAGTTGAGTGGCATTTACTGCTAACAAATCAGTATAAATTATATTCAGACCGTGCTGTTTGTTGTAAGTGCAAAAGCATTACAACAATGGCAGCATGGGAGACACAAGTAGTTAGTCAGTATCGTTTATATACTGACAAAATAAAACCCTGAATCCAGCACGGCATCAGGGTTTAGGAAAACCAGATATTATTCGTGTATCTGGTAAAACGTAGTAAATTACAGGAGGTTGACATGTATTCAAAACATTTGGGATTAATCAGTAGTCGTCAGGACACAATCAGGATGTATGCGTTAAAGACGTTTAGTTTTAGTAAGTCAGAATTAGCATTAAGATTAGGACTTCTGTATGCCAACAATCCACAATTATGTAGAGAAATTGTCAGTGCAATTAGTAATGTTAAATCATGCAAGACAAAAGTTTCAATCATCTGATAATGTATAAGATAAGAAAACATAAAGTCTGTGCCATCATAGCATTTAACGAATCTGGCACAGACTTTAGTTATCAGAAGTATTTAGTTAGTAGTACTGAATTAAAGAATTACAATACACTGAATACTTCGGGTAAACGATTTTTCTTCATAGAAGATTTAATTAGGAATAAGTCTTAAAGTATCATCAAACATCATAGAATGCTCTGTATTGAATTGTTTTATATCGTTATGAGGTTTTACTCACGATAGTATAAATTAATTCAGTACAGGGCAAATAGGAGGCTTCAAATTATGGCAGTAAAAATGGGTATCATCGGACCCGAAACGTCACCAGTAGTAGAAGTAAAAGAAATTGATTATGCATCTATTGTTGCTAAGAAGCAGTTGTTGCAGAAGCAATTAGATGCTATAATTAGCGAATCAAATTTGCTAGACAAGCTGGTTGAAGATTCAGCTTTAACCATTGAAGAAACGAAGGTTAAGGTTGAAATTATCGAAGAAGAAGCTATACGGATTGAAGCCGAAAAGGCTGAATCAGAGCAACAATCACTAACGGCATTAGAAAATCAGCTAGCAGAAGTAAAAACGTTGGCGGATAGCAAGAAACAAATGTTGGATGAAAATCAATCAGTACTAACTGAATTGCGAGAAAGAATTAAATTAGCTGAATCTCGCAAAAACCCGGAGATAGCAGCTCAGATTGCTGCTGACAAAGCTGAATCAGACAGAAATCAGTATCGCAATCAGTTAATCAGTATTACAACTGATGAATTAACATCACTGAAAGGTGATGTTGAATCATGGATAGCAGAGTTTGAAGAGTTTAGGCTGAATCGAGAGTTGGTGTTAAACAAAGAAGAGAAGTCAGAAGAAGAGTTTATCAAATGTAATTACGAAAAGGTAAAGGATCAATGCTTCAGTGATTATTTTGCCGTCATGGATGATGCTGATGAAGTAATGGAAGAAGAAATAGTAAAATCATTAGCATATAAAACCAAAGGTGCTTGTAATCGTTTCTATTCCTTAATTCAGAGTTATGGTGAAGAGTATTTGGAATGGGATAAAGGTCAGAAGCGTAGAAACGGCAGACCAGTTAGAACAAAAACTACTAGCAATAATAATGCAAATACGATGTCAGCAGCTTTGGTTGCTGCTGGTGTAAATAATGTTTAAAGATGCGGTAATAGCAGTTATTATCTTAGTTCAGTCAATATACTGGACTAAGATAATTAAATTAATGGTATGGAGGTAAAGTGAAAATTACATTTGACAGAGGCATCAAATTAGAATTATTCAATATTAATTATGATACCTCATTTCCTAAACTAACTATACCCAAACTATTATTATCAGTTAAGTATCGCAAATACAGTTCAAAACCTATAGTAATAGTTGGCCCTGTTTATCAGGGTTACAATGTAGTAATGGTCAATTTTTATAGATTGTCATTTGATTTGTGGGTTTCAAGGAGGTAATACTAGTGAAGAATGTAGCAATCAGCATCAAAGAAAATAAAATGATAATTGAAATAGATTTAAGTCAAAACTTCGGTAAGTCTAAATCAGGAAAGTCTATTATCATAGCTTCATCGGAGGGTAATCAGTCAGTTACTCACGGTGGAGAGATTATATATGTAGGTTTAAATGTCTACAAGAAATAATATCAAACCAGTCATCAGTAGGGATAGTAATGGCTGGTTTGCAGTTAAAACATTTGAATCAGGTATATATCTATTCAGATATTTTAATAATGCCAAATATTTCGCTGATAACTGGACTTATGAAATATTAGGAGGTTTACCATAAAAGAATATTATGTTTGCAAAGCAACTGATTATGGTAGAGATTACTGGCATTCGTCATTAGTAGATGATGGCAAAGATGTATTGCCATCTGATATGCTAGCTAATCCACCATTGACTATAGTTAAAGCTACTAACAAATGGTACAGTCTATTATCATCAGGTGTATCGCTTCATGAAGTTAGTCTTATGTTTCATGAAGACTATGAATTCATGGGGCTGAATGCAACCTTATATGAATGGAGGTAATCAATGAGATTTGAAGCATTATTAAGAACAGATAAAGATACTATAAGAAGTCAGAAAGAAAATGGAGTTAGTTTAGAAAACTTCCCATTTAAGGTAATTGATAGATTTGGAGGTAGTGCATTCGGTTCCCTTGTAGCTTTAACAACTAGTCAACGTTCAGCCGAATTGATAGTAGCCTGTCTTAATTTAGGGTTAGGCAGCAAGGACTACGAATGAAAAACGAAGAAGATAAAGATTACGTAAATGGATATTCTAACTACTGCGTTGTGAGGTAAATTATGCAATATCAAGGAGTTAGATTTTACAACCTAACTGAAGTAAATAAATTAATGTACGGTGCATTTTTGGCAGGTTTAAATACCGTTGATATAGTATCATCATTGAAAGATGAAACAGTAGAGCATATTAAGTATGCTCAAGAAGTTTTAGATTTAGATATATATGATAATATTTTAAATAAATTGGAGACTAATAATGATTGATGTAGAACGTATTGCATTTAAAGTAGATGATGTAGGTTTAGGTTGCCAAATAGCCGCTGATATTTGGCGGTTACTTGAATCTACTATAGATGAAATAAATAGTTTAGTATCTGACCATTATTGTGTTAGGATAGTACATGAGGATGGGTCAGATTTTGTAGAGGTTATTCCTAATGAATAACAATAAATACTACAAAATAGTATCGGTAGATGAAAGTGGACAAAGACATTCGTGGATGGCTAAACACTTCAAGGTATTGTATAATGAAAACGAGTGGGCAATACCACAGGTAGGTAAGTTATGGATATTCGACACACTGAATCATGCAATAGAAGCAATAGGGATTTACAGTAAGTATGATACTGAATTATGGGAAGTCAAAGCTATTGAAGCTGAAGAATGCAATATATGCGCAGTGCATGAATCAGAAGCAGAATCATGGTGGGATTATCAAAAAGACAATGAATTCAAACCATGTAATACATGGTATTCAATAGATGGTTCTATGGTAACATCTAAGGTAAAACTGATAAAACTAATTGGAAAAGTTACCCAAGATAACTGGGTATCAGATTTAAAAAGGATAAGAAATCTATATGAACAAAATAATTAAAGATATAAATGGCAAAAAATATAATGTAGAAGAAGGATTTTGGTATGGTTCATCAGCTAGACCTGTATTTGGTCTATTTATTAAAGACATTAAACGGATAGTTGCACTTACTGATAGAAAATCACACAAGCATCCGTACTATGATATGGTAGAAACAAATAGCAGAATGTCGGATAAAGGAGTTTATGATTACGAATTAACTCCATTGTCAGAGACTAGTTGGTTGGCAGTAGATATTAAAGACCTTAAGTCAGGTTTTGGTAATTCGGATAATGCCGAATATCTACTAAATATGCCTATTAGTGAAATTCAGAAATCAGTTTATTATTTTGTTAAATCAGAGAATCAGTTTGCTAATGCTATAACTATACCAAAAGAGCAGGTTGAAGCATTGACAAATCACCTGCTGCAAATAGCAAGGAAATCAACTAAAGCCAATAATAAAACGCCGTAGAAGGCTCACAGGGCAATTGAAATAAATATTGTGAGTAAAGTATTATGAGGTGTCAAATCAATTGCCCTATACGTCTTTAAATCATTTCTAAAATCTGACTTATGTAGATCAAGTTCCTTGCGGATAAGGATAACTTCATTTTGAAGACATCTACTAATAGGCATAGTTCCTATGCTGTTTCTATGCAGTGCTTGTAAAATATATTTACGGTGATTATATCCAAAGACTAAAGAAAGTTCATCAGCCGTTGAATATACTTTATTGTTGACTTCAGCTATATTAAAATTAAACTCATCGGCACATTAATGATGGTAATTATTCGGGAGAATATTGCTTTTTTGGAGATGATTTAATGAGAATAAAACTACTTCAAATTAAAGAAGCAACCAGTGAGCAAGTTTTAAGTCCCCAAAAGGTAGCTGATATAATGAGAGCAGAGAGCAAAGCAGACAGAGAATGTTTGTGGGTGTTACATCTAAATACTGATAAAAGAATCATCGAAAAGGAATTAGTTGCGATGGGCGTACTTAACTCTGCATGTGTGCATCCTAGAGAGATATTCAAGAAGGCTATAATTAATTCATCCTATTCGATTATAATAGTTCATAATCATCCGAGTGGTAATATTAAACCATCATCGGATGATAGAAAGATATATAAGCAGTTATCAGAAGCAGGTCATCTACTTCAGATTGAGGTAGATGATTTTATTATTATTAGTTACAATGGTGAATTCTGGTCAGCATCGACAGAACATAAAGGAGGTAACTAATGAGAGTAAGAATGGTTTTTGACAACGAAACGATAAAAAAACACACAAACCTAAACTATATGGACTTAATAAATTTAGCAAGTAGCATAGAAGTAATACCCGATAATTCAGCACCAGTTTATATTAAGTCAAAAGACAATATAGTTAATGGTGATATTAGCTGGTTATTTGGAAAGGGGTTTGAGAGATAAGTGCAAACTTTTACGAGTACCAGTCTAAATCAGTACAATAGTTGCCCTAGAAGGTATTACTATGAGTACTTTCTAGAGCTAGATAAATATTCACCAACATTGATTCACCGTGATAGTGAGCCACTGATATTCGGCAGTCATGCTCACCGACTATTAGAGCAATATCATACTAGAGGTAGTTATAGTATGGATGGTGTACCTACTAGGTTATGTCCTGCTATGATTGCCTTGATGGATGCCTATGTTAGAAAGAATGAATTCAGTAATGAGCCAAAACTAGAGTTCATTGCTACTGAGCAAGAATTAGGTGTACATTTAATCACTGATGCTGGTGAATTCAAACTACTTGGCAAGGTTGACGGCATAGTTGAATATCTTGGTAGGACTTGGGTGTTAGATAATAAAACGTCAACCTTTGAACTAAAGGATACAGACAAATACTTACTACATCAGCAGACAAATATTTATTGCTGTCTTGCTGAAGCAAATGGTATAGATAAAATAGAAGGTACGATTATAAACTTCTTACGTCAGCCGACGCTCAGTCGAGTTGACAAAAGAAAAAAGATACAAGAGATAGTTTCTGATGACCAGTTCCGCCAAAGAATTTATGATGACATACTTAAAAGAGAAGACACCTATCTAAAACGGGTAGAATTACCCAGAGTAAATGGCGAAGTCAGAGAAGCCATAAAAGATGTGATTGATTTAATCAGTCACATTAAATTAAGTGAAACTTCAGGTTATTGGCGAAAGAACCCTGCTGCTTGCAATGAATACAGAAGCGCCTGTGAGTGGCAGCCGCTATGTTTAAGTATATTTACAGTAGATGAAATTCCGAAAAGGCAGGTTAAGCATGTCGAGCTAAAAGCAAGTGAAATAACCTGCCCTGTTATAGATTGGAGAACCAAGAAGTACGAAGTATTATTCTAGGAGGTAATATGAGTATAAATTTAGTGAGAGATAACGAAAACTTTACTCTAAAGATTAGCAATGTAGGTTATTTTGATGTTGGTGGTAAGTTTGCATTAAAAGAATTAGGTGAAAGTATAGCTGAACAGTTAAGTGATGAAACTAAGAGCAGAATCAAAGTTTCATCCAAAAGTAACCTTATTGCGGATAGGCAAGTGGCAGAAGGTTTACTTGCCGCAATTAATGCAGAAATAAATAAAGAAGAACAGACAGAGTTGCTCGTTGAAGAAGAACCTATAGTTATTGACGAATCAGAAGAATTAGATTCTGAAGAAGAATAATTAAAATAATGCTTGACATTGTGGCATCTGTATGTTACCATTATAAGTACAGATGCTACAATTATCACACAAGGGAGGTCTCAATATGAATTTAGAAGAAAAGACACAGTATCCAAAAAAGTTGAATTTAACACTAGATGTAAAGCGTTGGATGACTTTAAAAATCATCCAAAGCCAGACAGGAGTACCAATGACGTATCTTGTAAGGCAGTCCGTTGATAGATACTTAGGGTGCTATTTGAACAAAAGACCCGAATTAAAACAGACTGTTGAAACTATGACAGCACATATACCGGAGGTAGTTAATGACAGAATTATTGGTTAGAACACCTGATAACGAAGAAGAATTTGCCATGGTTGAGCGGATGGATGATGAACAAATCCTTAAAGCAATGACTAAGGGTGCAATTATAGAAAAGTTAGTCTATAACTTTAAGGCAGGTGGCGAAGAAATATATGATCTATCATGGGCTGGTATTAAAATGGTAGCTCAACTATTTGGCAACATACATTGCGAACTAGTAGAGAAAACCATCTTGGATGGTACTATCTTCGTCATCTATTCAGCCCATGATATTAGCAGAAATATTAAATTAGATGGTGCTGCTCAACAAGATATGAAATTGCAGGGCGGTAAGGTAGATAATTTCGCATTAGCTAAAGCAGTCAGTAAAGCAGAACGCAATGCTATCAAGCATACGCTAATGCAGATTCCTTTATATCAGCAGTTACTAACATTCTTTGTTCAGCATGAGCGAATGAAAGAAGAGGATATGCTCAGGATAATTATTCCTGAGAATATAGATAAGTATGGTTTTGATTACAATAAAGTATTAGATTATTGTAATGAACAGTTTAACAAGGAAACACTAGATGATATGGCATTAGAAGAACTTAAAAAGTTAAGTTCAGTACTAGTTATAAAGCAAGGCAAAGATTTATTTACAAAAGGAGAATAACATGGCATTATTAGACAACATAACACAGGAAACTTTAGATCAACAAACTAGTGGACTCCTAGCAATAGGGTTGTATATATTTAAAATAGGTAAAGTAGAAGATATAAAAGCAAGAAATACTCAATCACAAGCAGTACGAATTAGTCTAAATGCTAAGTTTAGAATAGTAAAAGAAGAAGCTCCTGAAGATAACACTAAGGCTACTTATAGCCATGAAGAAACTTTTGGCAATACTAATATTGCCTTTTGGATTGTAGGGAAAGCGGGTGCTGTAAATGAAGTAGGTATTAATCAGCTATTAGCATTTTGTTCATCAGCTTCAAGAATAACTGAAGTAGCTGAGTTGAAGCAAAGATATAATGCTGATACAGTTAGTGAATTGGCAATGAAGGTGGGTCAGTTAGAAGGTCAATTCATGAAAGCTACTGTTGAACATACTTTATCAGATAGTTATACTGACAGCGAAGGCAATCCAATTAAACAAGCAAATATTAAATACTTTAAGCAGTTGCTTCCTTCAGAAGAAGAGTTAGTAGCAGAAGTAACTCCTTTTTAAATATTTCACCGAGTGAGGCTACTGTGCCTCACTCACTATTTATACTGAGGCATTTTAATGATTCAGGTATTTCTGATTTTAAGCAAAATGTCCAATAAACTACAAAAACTTGACCCAGTCACATTAGCAGTATTTGCTGATGTCATAGATGAAATAGTGAATGCCAATGATGATACTAAATCTAGGCTAAATCAAATAGCTTTAGAAATTCATTATGAAATAAATGAGTATTATAATGAATTAAGCAAGCAAGAAGAAGAGTGGTATATGATGAAACAAATAAATATGGGATTATCACCATCATGAAATGCAACAGATGCAATAGTAGTGATATAATTAGAATAACAGCCAAATGCTCTGATGCTTTTTGGATTGAGTATCCAAATAGCAATATATACGAAGGATATGTTCCAAAGTCAACAAAGCTAGGCATTGATATAGGATATAGTGACTATGTTGAGTTTGCAGTATGCCTCACCTGCAAACGCATACAGGAGAAATAATGATTTGTCCCAATTGTAAATCATCAAAAGGTTTAGTTTACCAAATAGATTTAAATGTGGTCCGCACCTTCACAATTAACACATGGGATAAAGTAGGTAGGATACTTTACCCGGATGAACCTATTAGTATCTCTAATAAAAGAATTAAATGTGCTAATTGCAATAAGATATTTGAAGCAGTTATAGAAAAAGACTATATTATAATAGTGGGTGAAATGTGAAACAGTTGACAAAAGAAGAAGCATACGAAACACTAAAAAAATATACTGGCAATTTGAGCTATGTCAATGAATTAGTTGATATGATATATAAATTAGGTTATCATTTGCTAGATGACTTAATTAAAAATGATAAACTATATAACAAGAAAACGGATTATAGAATATACTATAATAATTTGGAAAGAGCTTTATCCGATTTGGAGGTGACTGGTGAATCTTGATGAAAATCAAACCAAACTAGTTAATCTTAAAGAAGGCAGATATATTATATATGCAGGCGCCGGTTCAGGGAAAACGGCCACAATAGAGCATAGAGTAAAACAGCTAATTGAGGATGGTATCAATCCATCCTCAATTCTCTGTATTACTTTCACTAGTGCAGCAGCGCAGGAAATGTCTATTCGTATTGCAAATCCTGAAGTGCATTGTTCAACTATTCATTCATTAATGCTAAAGATATTAAAAGCTGAAGGTCGCAAGTTATTTCCTGAGCTATATCCTGTCAAAGTATTATCACCAGCTAAACAGCATATATTATTTACAAAGTGTTTAGCTAATATATTCGATACTGACATAGAAGCAAGGTCAGTCAAGATGATGATTGAGAAGGCTGCCAACAAAATGCTTCTTTCGACTGGTGATGAAGAAGTAGATGATGTTTGGCAGTTATATAAAGAAGCAAAATTAAAGGATGGTAGTATAGACTTTACTGATATGCTGACCATGGGATTGGAATGTCTAAAAGCTAATCAGTTAAAATATCAGAAAAAGTTTGAATGGCTGCTCTTAGATGAAGGGCAGGACACTAGCAAAATACAGCATGAAGCAATAAGGTTAATAGCAAACAGTAATATATTCATTCTTTGTAGTGTTGAACAAAGTCTGTACGGTTGGCGTACAGCATCACCTGAGTTAATGCTTAACATCGAAGAAACTTATCCTGATATACAAAAGTTTTACCTTGATAGAAATTACAGGTCAGGTGACAGGATAATCTCTATTGCCAACAACCTAATTGCAGATAGTAAATATAAGACTTTACTCATGACTGGATTAGGTAAATCTAGTACAACTGAATATCTTGGACATTTCAGTAATATCAATGAAGAGATAGATACTATCTGTAATATGATAAAACCTGACGAAGACACAATGATTCTATACCGAACTAACTGGTATAGTATGTCAGTCGAACTGGGATTGAAACTATATGGACTGAAGTATGAATTTATATCAGGTACTTCATTCTTTGATTTCTCTGAAGTGCAAGATATGATTTGCTTCTGTAGACTTGCTAAAAATCAGGAAGATATTGAAGCATTTGACAGAATATTTAATAAGCCGAATCGGTATCTGGGTCATAAATGGAAGGCATCATTTGACATAGAATATAGTAGAGTAAACAGTATTAGACAAGCATTAGATACTAATTACCAAGACGCAAATTCCAGAGAAAGAGCATACTGGAAAAAATCACAAGTTGAACTGCTTGGTATATTAGGCATACTAGAGCATTTAGAAAGACCTGATGATATAATAAACATTGTCCGTCGTCAGTTAAAATACAATCAATACTGGCTAAAGCAATGCCAATCTGATGATGAAGATGAATCAGCATTAGCAAGGTTAGATGAATTAGAATCAGCAGCTAGTCAATATGCTGATTTAGATTTATTCCTTGAATCTGCCAAAGGCAGCTATTCAGGGGGCATTTTAGGTAACAGTGACAGGGAATGCAACGTCAGACTAGGCACCGGACATGCTAGTAAGGGCTTAGAAGCTGATACAGTATTTATTATTGGTCTAATGCAGGGGCTGTTGCCTCATTACAGGTCAACTGATATAGAAGAAGAAAGAAGAATACTTTACGTTATGCTAACTAGAGGTAGAAGCAAAGTTTATATGTCTAGTTGCTGGCATCGTCAGTGGGAGAAACCTTCAAACTTTCTTTATCAGTTAAGAGGAGATGTGATTATTAATGATTGATACAATTAAATCTGGGTATAAAGCAGTCAGGTATAAAGATAATAAATACTGGTCAGTCCTAGTTGATTGTAAGGCAACAGTACAATATATGGTAAATGAATGGGCTACACATACAGATGGTTGTGGACCATTGTCTTTGTTTGCAAATTATGATTCTGCTGTATTTTTTCTTAAGTATTATATGTTATCAAGTAAACAGTATAAGTTATTCAAATGCCAATACATAGAAAGCAAATATATAGAGCTATGGCATAGCGATTTAAATGCTACTATGCAAACAAAATATCTGCCGGAAGATACTATCTTAGCCAGTAGTATAATGCTTATTAAACAGACACAGTATTAGCAGATAAAGTTATGCTAATTAGAAAGGTTTAATATGATTACTACAACAATAGTACATGCTCAGTTAATTAGAAATGCACATTTAGAAGATTTGAAATTAGCTATAAAAGCAACTGACAACGGTTTTGAAATATTTAAAGATGACGGCAATATTAATCATACTAGATTAACTTCTGACGAAGAAGGAAATGTGAGTATACCATTTCCTTATGTCAGAAATAGTAAAGTTAAATATAGAATAGAAAATGGTTGCATCATAGGAACTAAAGATACTGAAATTAAACTTGTTATGGACAAAAATGAATTAGTACAGTTAGAACTATTTTAAGGAGAGCCTGAATGAGCAAATATAAATCAAAATGGACTGAATATAACGGTAGAAAGTATCAGTCAGTTTTAGAGTCTACTAGAGCACAGCAGTTAGACTTGTTAAAAAAAGCAGATGAAATAATTGAATGGGAACCGCAGTTCAAAATACCCCTTTATACTGCTGTCGAAGATAAACAGGGTAACTTAACTAGAATAAGAGTATGCGACTATATTATAGATTTCAAGATAACTAGTGAGAGTGGAATTTACTTCGAAGAGATAAAAGGATTCGAAAATGAAATATTCAAAATTAAATACAAATGGCTAAAGTTACAGCATCCTAATTGGGATGTGAGGGTGCTAACAAAGAGGGAAATAGGATGACAATTAGTAAGATGTTTAACGACAAAAACTCTATATGGATTAGGATAGCCAAACGGTCATTCTATTTAGCTATAGAAATAGGATTAACTAGATATGGATTAGAATCGTATTGGGGCAAATTAAGACTAGTAGAAGGAAAAAGAAACAAGTTTGCCAGATGTTATATTATTAAATGGCACTCCGCTTCAAATATTGAAGCACAATATATTTTTGACAAAGAAATATCAATTAATATGAGTAACAAGAAAGGAATGAAACAATGAGTGTTCAATTAGTACCAATAAAAATAAATGATGAGATTTCCAAGAAATATTTTGCCGTTACTGATTTTGAGAAAACAGATGAGCCATACTCTATAGTAACTGATAGGTATCAGCTAGTCCCACATGAGACTGTAATTGAAAGTATAGATAAGGCTATAAGTTTAATAGATAGCACACTAGAATATAATACAGAAGACCTAAATACAAAAAGTGCTTATGTAAAAAATGGTGCTAGACTATATCGAAGATATACATTCCCTAGTATAGAATTAGAAGTAACTGAAGGAGATATAATCAGGTGTGGTATTGTCTGCAGAAATTCATATGATAAAAGTTGTCAATTTTTTGTAGAGTTAAAATCAAGTAGGCTTGCATGTTGGAATGATTTACCACAGGGCTATACATTTAGTGGTTTATCAGGTAAACATACAAAAGGATTAGATATTAATTCAGATTCGTTAGCCGAAAACATATCATCAGCTATTAATACATTTAAAGATAACGGTGATATATGGAGACAATGGCATAAGAAAAAAGTAAGTACCAGTTTAATACCTAAAATAATAGATACTATATTTGAATCACAAAAGCACAAAGATGCGGCAGTTGAACTGCACAATTTGTTACAACGCAAAGAAACTTCACTATGGGTTATATTTAACTTATTAACCAGAATCACCACTCACGAAATGAGCTATGATTTAGCGTGTAGGTTTGATTCCATTATATTAAATACAATCAAACAGTTAAACAAATGAAACTATCAACAAAATGTAACTATAATGAGCTATGCTGCATTGAATTAAAATCAACTAGAAGTTCAATAAAAGTTGCATGGTACCAAACATCAGGACTAAAAGCATATTTCACACGAATAGGTGGTACATATTTTGTTGGTTTAGTATTATATAAATTTGCATTAACTGGATTTCTGGCAAGTCAGAAATACCTTAAATATACTTGGGACTATCATTGTAAACAACAACTAAAAAATGAACTTCACTAAATTTGTCATCAGCAAAAGTTTGATGGAACGCAAGAAGGAGCACAGTAATGCTTAACGGTAAAGTTGATATTAGTAGGATTCGTGCTTCAAGTGATAGAGATGATTATATGCAAATATCTTTAGTAGATGAAAGCAGTCATTTAAAGGTAGTAAATATTAATATTACTCTCGTTGCATTCGTTAATGCCTTGACGGGGGTAGGCCAAAATGATTGTACTTTCAAGTTAATAGGTGATAGAGAGTTAATAGGTAAAATGAAAGAGGCTAAAACAGAACTGCTTAATAGAGACAACGCTGAAAATGAATTATCTACTTGTAAAATAAATGGTTGGATGTGTCCAAACAAAACAGATATAGACAATGTACATAGATGGAGAGCAGAAGATAAAGTCGAAGTATCCTTCGTGAGGTATGTATGAATAGAATGTACGGTAACATCAAAACATTTAATCCTTCAGTTGGATGTAGTTTTAATTGCACCTATTGTAAACCCAGTTTTCAAGCATTAATGAAACGAGTAGGTTACAAGACAGGTTGCCAAGATTGCATTGACTTTAAACCACACAACCATCCTGAAAGATTAATAAAAATACCAACTGCTGAAATATTATGGACATTTAGTAGCGGTGACATTTTCTTTCATGATGATTTATTTGTCAGACATGTAATAGGTGTAATATATAAGAGAGCACAAAAAAGCAATATATTAAAGGCGGTTTATTTTCAGTCTAAACAACCATCAGTATTTAACAAATATACAGTTTATTTTACCAATCTGAGTAGATTGGTAGAAGTTGTTCTTTTAACAACATTAGAAACCAACAGGTCAATATTCGATGATGGTACTTTGTATAGTGATATATCAAAAGCACCGGAGCCAATATTTAGGTATCAAGATTTTTGCAGTTTAGACTGGGCAAACAAAATAGTTACTGTTGAACCTGTCATGGATTTTGATTTAGATGTTATGATTAGGTGGGTTAAGGATATTAACCCTAAATCAGTCTATGCAGGTTACAATTCAAGACCAAATCAGGTTCAGTTGCCTGAACCGTCATTCGATAAGTTTGCAGAACTGTGTCAATTGATAGCAAAAGACCGACCAGTTCATATAAAAAATATAGATAGATTATCAGTTACACTTCAGTATCAATTATTACAGAACGACAATATCCATAGCAATTAGATGTACGTAAGGGGGGCATAGAGCAATAGTTTAGATAGCAGGAAGGTGTTTACTCACATTACATCTAAATAATTGCTCTATCGTCCTTTAAATGATTATAAGCTATATTAATAGTATCATGCTAAGGTATTAATTTTGATTATCATAAGTAGTTTTAATATGTTAGTCAATATCAATAACTAATATAAATACCAAGAAAAACCACTTGAAGAGAACGATTGCTTATGTTAAAATACAAACATGGAACAATTCTATTATAGTAAAAATAGTTCAAGGCGTACTAGAAATAATGGCAATGCTTCCAGTGCGATGTTACATGGCAAAGCCTCTTAGCTAAAACTAAGAGGCAATACGGCAGGGTAGACCAACTACCTTGCCTTTTTTATTTATGG
>Ga0180732_1000954_pt1 | contig 20024 bp, 20 predicted proteins | sample KR11_01MetaG_FD_148674 | JGI IMG/M metagenome (GOLD analysis project Ga0180732, IMG submission 148674) | Groundwater microbial communities from the Olkiluoto Island deep subsurface site, Finland - KR11_0.1 MetaG | ecosystem: Environmental > Aquatic > Deep subsurface > Groundwater | place... | reverse complement strand
ACTATTATTTTTATGAGGGGTTTCCCAATATCATTTTTATATATAATTTTTGCAGCCTGTATTCTTGATCTAATTCTGGGAGATCCCGAGTCCCTGCCACACCCGATAAGATGGATGGGAAGATCAATAAATGCCCTTGAACCTCGCTTCAGAAAATTTGATGTAAACCTTAAAACATCTGGAGCTATCCTCTCAATATCGCTAATCTTAATTACATGGTGCTTGACTTCAATACTGGTATTATCTGCCCAGCTTATACATCCAGTTTTGAAAACATTTATTGAGATAATTCTTATTTATTATTGTATCTCAATTCGCTCTCTCAGGGATTCTGCAATGGAGGTTTACAAGCTTCTCAATCATGGGGATCTTGGTGGTGCGAAGAAAAAACTTGCATTTATTGTTGGAAGGGATGTTGAAAAATTATCAGAAGAAGGTGTTGCACTGGCTGCGGTTGAGACAGTTGCTGAAAATCTTGTGGACGGGGTAATATCTCCGCTTTTTTTTGCGGCAATAGGCGGTGCTCCACTTGCAATGGCTTATAAGATGGCAAACACCTTAGACTCAATGATTGGCTATAAGAACGAAAAATACCGTGATTTCGGAAAAACAGCCGCAAAAATTGACGACGCGGCAAATTTTATTCCAGCCCGTTTATCAATACCTGTCATATCTTTGGCAGTACAGATTCTTTCTGGCAGAGGCTGGGGTGCATTTAAAACAGCAATAAAAGAAGGCTCAAAGCATACCAGCCCTAATGCGGGATATCCTGAGGCAGCTTTTGCGGGTGGACTAGGCATCAAGCTCGGCGGTCCTAACTACTACGGCGGGCAGCTTGTTCCCAAGCCTTATATCGGGGAAATGTTGGGGAAGGCAAACATGGAACATATAAGAAAAGCCTGCGATATTATGATGCTGTCATCGCTCTTATGGTTAACCGGCTTATGGGGATTTTGGGTTTTATTATGTATCCAAGTCTTTTAAAATCATACAAGAATATATATCCATTTAAGATAGGCGCCACATCATATATATATCCTGACCATATTATTCCCAATGTAAAAATGCTTGCTCCTTATCTTGATGAAATTGAGCTTTTATTATTTGAAAGCAATCCCGACAGCCTGCCGACAATGCAGCAAATAAAGGAACTGGTGCTGCTGGCCGAGCAATATGATTTGTCTTATAATATCCATCTGCCCATAGATATATCATTGACAGATAAAGACCCAATTGCACGATCAAAGGCTGTAACTGTAATCAAAAGAATATTTGACCTGACATATGTGCTTATGCCTTCAACCCATACCCTTCACCTTCCCTGTGATGAAACCTCCTTTGACGGCGATGGCCTGAAAATTTGGCAGGATTTTGCGGCAGATGGCATTGAAAAACTTATGGACACAGGAATACAGAGCCATGCGATTTCAATTGAAACCCTGACATATCCATTTGAATGGATTGAAGAAATAATAAAGGCTTATAAACTTTCAGTCTGCATTGATATCGGGCACCTTTTGGTCAATGGATTTGATGTTAAAAAAGTGTTTGATAAACATTCAGGCAATACTTTAATAATACACTTGCATGGCGTTGAAAATAAAAAAGATCATGTTTCTTTAAACAGGCTTTCATTAGAACAGATGGATCAAATCATTGGGATATTAAAAAGATATTATGGGGTCGTGTCCCTGGAGGTTTTTTCCTTTGATAATTTAAGTACATCTTTGACAGTTCTGGAAAAACACTGGAAAAATCCAGATACCCGCCTGCCATTGCAAGGCACGAGCGGGCAGGTCTAAATCATGACAACAGGCTTCTGAATGCAAGAAAATTGCGTCGCGCTGGAGTTAATCTCCTCGGTGGGCTGGCCATTACCCGTAATCTTGATGCCTTTTCATACACTGAAGGATTTCCTGAAACGGTTGCACCAGGGTGATGTTTTATAGGACAATTTGAATATGATTATTCGGCAGAACAAATTATTCTATACATTGAAGTTGGTGTTATATTGGATATCGACAGTCTGTTTGTTCTTATTATTTTTGGTTGGCATATACAAGGTTATCAATCAAATCAGATAAAACTGAATGTGAGATTTCCGTAGATACATCTCCATGGCTTAAGGTGCGAATTGATGGTAAAGAAGGGTTTGTCAGAGACGAGGAAGATCTTCTGGCATTGGGAATCCATCCGGCGGGCTGAGGGCTCACTCAAAAATTAAACTAAGATCAATATTCCGAAGGACTGTAGTACTCTTTATGCTTTGTCTAATGCCGCCAAGAGCTTTTAAAACTGTTACATGTTCCGGACAAAGCTTCAATCTTGTTTGCCGGAGTCCGCAGCGCTTCTTCCCGTCACCTGAATCTTTTTGTTATCCATTTTTTTCTATTATTTTAATGGCTTGGGTCATTTTAATAAGTTCTTCCGGTGAATAAACAGGAATTTTTGCGTACTTAAAACCAACGGCATCTCTCGTTACTATAGCTTGGGCGCTTGCATGGCGAGCAGATTCATATAAAACTGCATCCTCAAAATCTGTAAATTTTGAATTTATTGCTGCCTCCAATACAGCTCTGTTGACAGGTGCGATAGCAAAAATAGATAAAAGCTTCGATATCTCCTCTTCTGCTTGTTTTTTACCAACAACCTTGGTTGCAAGGTAGAAAATTGTTGTGACTGTCGTTGCCCCTAAAAAGCCAATGAACTCTCCTGCCTCAACCCATGAAAATATAACGGAAGCAGGTGCGGAAAACGGTTTGCGGTCAAGCAAGACATCAAGGACAACGTTGGTATCAACTAAAATATTCATAAATATTTTTCTTCAAGGTATTTTTTATAATCTTCTTCCGACACCTTTCCTTTTTTGAGCGACCCCATCAGAGAACGTGTTAGAGGAGAAATTTCTCTTTGCCCACCTGATAACTTCTTGTCAATGAGCGCAAAATAATCAGCAACAATTTTAGAAACTGATTTACCGGTTTTAGCTGAATATGACTTTGCGCTTTGAATTAAATCTTCATCAAGCCGTAATGTTAATTTAGAATTCATATAGCTCCTCCAAACATAATGACGTATAAAATATATTGTATATGTACGCCACTAAAATAAGTTTGTCAAGTTTGGATAACGTTTTGGACAACCTGGACAAAAAGCGCTATCTTTTTGGATCACTCAAGGGGAGGTTCCTTGGGGCTACTCGACTGCCTTCAGACGGTCTCTCAAGATTTTTCACGATTCCGCCCTTGCCTTTGGCTAATACTTTTGCTAATGTGTTTAGCTCATTAACAGGATTCACGGACAGGGGACTTTCACCCCATAAGTTCACGCCCATGCCGGGCGTACACAAGGCAAATTCACTCGAACAGGCAAAGGCGTCGCTTCGCTCCGTTTTGCCTGCTGGGTTTGGGGGTTATAAAGATGGAAAAAATTTTTAGCGGTCAAAAAACGGCAAAATTAGGTACTGAAAAGAAGCCCGCTGTTGTTAATGTACAAACAGAAGAAAGACTGAAAGAAGTAGCATTGATATTTGAAGAAAAGGGTTGGAAATATACAATTGGATTAGAACCAGATAAACCAGAGGATATTACCGATTTAGAAATATTATTGAATCCACTAAAATCAAAAATGGCCGAAAAGAAAGTTGGCCGCAATGAGCCCTGCCCATGTGGAAGCGGGAATAAGTATAAAAAATGCTGTGGCAAATAAGGCTATTTTACAATTCACTTTTAAACAAGGAGAAACAGATATGGGTGAAAAAGGGAAAAAAGACAAAGGCAAAAAGGAACAACAGAAAAAGGCCCAGCTTAATCCAAAGGAAAAACGAAAATTGAAAAAAGAAAAGAAGAAATAAATGCCAAGTGTTGTCCGGTGACCTTAAATCAAGCACGGAAGTTGAAGGATAAGTATCAAAAAGCTTGAATAGTGAATAAGGATTGTTTGCTTGTAAATTCAGCATGTTTGCCTAACTATCTGTTCACTTGACCGCAGAAGCCGAGCTGATTTAGAACATCTGTAGTTTTGCGGCAACTTATCACTTTTTTGATAGTTTTTCGGATAGCCTCTGCGTCAAGTGAGCAGTATGTTCGGCGAATAAAATAATCAAGAAGCTAACAGGATAAGCAGGTGCAGGAGGGCTCTGTATATGACTGATATTTCAAGAAGACAGTTTTTGTATCTTTCTGCTGCCTCCCCCTTTATATTCCAATTTTCAGCTCTCGCAACACAAGGTGAAGGCAACAAATCAAATGTCATCTATCCTCGCACCATAGCAGTCTTGCAGGAGTCTTTCAAAACCGAAATGATAGCCTACAAGCATTACATTGGATACACTTCAAAAGCTTTAAGCGAAAAATACCCGAATATCGCTTATTTGTTCTACTCCTTTTCATACTCTGAAAAAGTTCATGCAGATAATTATGAGCGGATATTGTCCACATTGGGGCATGAAGCAAAACCCATTCAAATTGAGATCGATGTGCGTAACACGAAATCAAACCTGCAAAAGGCTGCTCAGAATGAATTGAAGAAAATTCAAACAACTTACCCTGATTTTATACTGGAATTGGAAACCGAATCATGCGAAGAGGCTATCATTAACTGCATGTACTCATGGAAATCTCATAAGCAGCATGAAAAAAAAGTAAAAGAAATCAGAAAATTCTCAAGGGCGTTTTTTCCATCTGTGAGCAGCAAAATTGAGGGGCTAAATCTTGATTTTCATGTTTGCAAGGTGTGTGGAGCTACTATTGACAAGGCGCCTCGTTCGCCATGTGTTATTTGCAATAAATCTAAGTCGAACTATCAGAAGATTGAACGGCCAACATAACCTTACTCTATGAAACAAAAGGTTAAAAATGGTGTCAGGTCTAAAAATCATGACAACAGGCTGCTGAATACCGCTGTCGTTTTTTATGGGAGAAGCGAACAGTTTAGATGATTGGCCATCAAAGTATTTATCCCCCAAGCAGATTATTGCTTGAGGATTTTTTATTTTAGGAGGGTAAAAATTTGATTGATAGGGAAATTAAACTTGATGAAATTCTGGATGTAATTGTACCGGTTGACATGAGGAAAAAGCAGTAATCTTTAAGGCTCATGGGGCGCACCTCCTGTTTGAAGATTGTTGTGGAACTTTCATCTTACAGTGGTGTGCCCTGTGAGATCAAATATTCAATCTGATCTCTTATACGAGCAGTAATAAATTCATGAAGGAGATGCTGAAAATGCCAGTAGATAAAATAATGGGATTTCCAAAGTCAAGTCCTGGCTGGGATCTAATTAAGACTTTGTACACATATTATGGTTTAAAAGATTATTTAGAGTATAAGCATTACGATTACTTTCGAAAAGATATAATACTTGAAATATATGCTTATAAAGATAACCTCAATATACCTGGTGAGCAAATATTTTGGCGTGATATTGCAACCGGCCAACTACAAGAAGAAGATAAAATTAAATTATACAACTTCCAAATATCATCATGGTTTCCAAGGAAACCCGGAATTTATTGGACTTATTCGGCAGCAGTAGCAAGAAGGAAAGCATGGAGGAACCACATTGAGAAAGTTACCAAAGATATGATTGTTTTTGATATCTGGGGTAAAACGTTGATGTCAGAATTAGGTGGAGTAGGCTCTGTAAATATTCGGAAAAATAGAAAGAACGTCCTTCTCACAGCAACAGCCTCCGGCCTGACCGATGCTGGCATTCCACTAATCTGCCGCCAGTCAATATGGAAGAAAATTGCAAAAGAACTTAAAGCAAATAAGCGTGTTGAGGTCGACATCCGTGGAACAATCAAAAACATTCCTGTTGAATATGACTCCTTTTTTTTAAGAAATCCTTGCTTCCCAAAAGTTGCAGTTGTTATTGACTCAATATTAAATATTGATTTCAAGGTTTCAGATTTAAACATTAAGGTTTGTCCATGGACACTTTTTGAGATTGAGGACGGAGACTACCCTTATGGTTTTACATTTGTCACTCATGACCTTATAAAAGATGAACTGCAAGATTCTATAAATTGTATTATAGAATATATAGATCAGAAAAAAGGAAAACTTATTTTGACTGATTTTGATGAAAATACAAATTCTTTAAATGCAAAGTTTCCTTTAAATGGCTTAATGGACGGAACCGTTTTTAGTGAAGATGTCTTCAGATACTGCCAAGAGATCAAAAGAAAATTCGAAAGAACTTATTAATGAGTTGCTACCAAGCTCTTTCAGCAGATCGCAAAAAACCGCGCTCCCTGACTTACTTATCTGCATAAACTTTTTCAAGCTGTGCAGTTAGCCTTTAGATTTTAGCTGTTAGTTAACTGCACAGGTCCAATGCTTTCCAGCCAAATTTCTTTTGTAATCCAATATAGTTATCATCTAAACGGCAAACATTTATCCATTTTAGCAAAATCTTTCCGAAATTAAATCCCTGAAATTATTCTCATGCAGAGAATGCAGGTCTTTAAATTTTTATATATCAATATGTTGCATTGGATTAAACGGCAAACATTTGTCCATTTTGGCAAAATCTTGCCGAAGGCAAACATTTGTCCATTTTGGCAAAATCTTGCCGAAATTAAATCCCTAAATTATTCTCATGCAGAGAATGCAGGTCTTTAAATTTTTATATATCAATATGTTGCATTGGATTAATATGATTTTCTCCATTTGGTATGAGCCTTGCAGTATATTTATTTAACAATTGCTTTGTATTTAGAAAAGGCGGGAACCTAACAATTTTATATTAAGTTTAATAACTTGATTTTAAATAAGTTAGGGTTAGGGATGTTATTAAGATTCATTCCAAAGAGTTAACTATGTTAGAGGGAGGTGTACATGTCAAACATAAAGAAGGTCAAGGAAATCATGGTTAAATTGACCGATTATCCCCACATTCCGTATTGGATGAGCATTCGGGATGCGATTGCCATGATGCACAGCGTTTATGACAAAGAATCAGGCCTGGGCGAAAACCGTATGGTTCTGGTTTTTGATGAAAGCTATCAGCTTATGGGTGTCTTAAGGCTAAGAAACCTGCTCATCGGCATAGAACCTAAATTTCTCAGGAAGGACGAAAAATCGCCTTACCAGGGCCTTAAACATGCTGATTATGCTGGTTTATCTGCGCTTGTTGAAGGAACCTTTACGTCTAAATGTAAAGAAGAAGCAGCAAAACCTGTTAGCGAAGTCTTAACACCCATAATAGCGACAGTTGATGTGGATGATTCTGTTGCTAAAGCGGCTTTTATAATGCTCCAGGCAAATATCAACCTGGTGCCCGTGATGGATGGTGAGAAAGTGGCAGGAGTTTTGCGCATGAGCGATGTTTTCAATGAACTTACTAAAATTGTAATAGAATAAGGGAGGTGAATTATGGTTGAGAAAGAAAAACCAATTGCAAAAGGTGAAGGCCTCCCGGAGATGCCGGATGAAATTATCCTTGCTCCTGAGAAGCCTCCATTAGACTGGAAGAGACTGCTTTTTATGGGAATAGGGATTGTTCTGTTTCTAATTATCTATTTTGCTTCACCATGGCCGGATGCTGTTGATCCCATGGGGGAGCATTTTATCTTATCAAAAGCGGGCAAGGGAGCTCTGGCTGTTTTTGCGCTGGCCGGCACCTGGTGGGTATTTGAAGTTGTGCCTATAGGCGTAACCAGTCTTATGATAGGGGTGCTGCAGGCCCTCTTTCAGGTAAGATCCGCCAAAGTGGCCTTTAAGGATTTCATGGACCCCTCGGTTCTGTTTATCTTCGGCTCAGTAGTCATCGGCATGGTCTTTACCAAGACCGGGCTGACCAAGCGTATGGCATATAAGATGCTGGCTATTGTAGGAGAAAAGACCAGCATGATCTATCTCGGCTGTTTTGTGGTGACAGGAGCCCTGACCCACGTCATGGCCCACACCGCAGTAGCTGCCACAATATTCCCCCTGCTTATGGCCATCTATGCTCTGTATGGAGAAGGTGACAAGCCGACCAAGTTTGGCAAGGGGCTTTTTATCGGTATGGCCTATGTGGCAGGTGCGGCAAGCATCGTTACCCTTCTGGGAGCGGCGCGCGGTGCTGTGGCTATTGGCTTCTTTAACGATATCATGAAAAAGGATATCACCTTTTTTCAATTAACCTATTACATGTTTATCCCGGGCTGGCTGATGGTTTTTGCCTTGTGGGGATTTTTCATGATCTTTTTGAAACCAGAGAAAAAAACCATTCCAGGACTCCGTGAGAAAGCAAAAGGACTCTATGCCCAGTTGGGAAAAATCACCAAGGATGAGATTCTTGCCTTACTCATCGTTCTTGCAGTGATTATTTTCCTGGGACTGCAGTCTGTTACGCCGGAGTTGAAGATATTTAATAAAACGGCAGTTATTTTACTTTCAACCGTAATATTTTTCCTTGCAAAAATCCTGGATATCAAGGACCTCGAATTAATACCCTGGAATATTATACTGCTTTTTGCCGGGGCCATGAGCATTGGTTTCTGCCTCTGGGAAACAGGTGCTGCAAAATGGCTGGCTGTAAACTGGCTGGTGATGTTCCAGGATGCACCTGGTTTTGTGTTTGTCATGAGTATTGCTTTTTTTGTTATGATAATGACCAACTTTATCATGAACGTGGCTGCCATTGCCATCTCTCTTCCAGTGGCTCTGGTTATCGCACCATATCTTGGTGTAGCCGGAGAGGTGGTGCTCTTTGCGTCACTGATGACAGCCGGTATGCCTTTCATCCTGCTCGTTGGCGCGGCTCCCAACGCCATAGCTTATGATTCAAAGCAGTTTACCGCAGGCGAATTCTTTATGTACGGTATTCCAGCCAGCATCATTCTGATGGCATGTGTGGCACTGTGCGTGGGGGTGATCTGGCCGATTATGGGAATGCCGGTTAGCTTGCCGACACCATGAGCAAGGTATAATAACCGAATGGATGTATAATTAACCTGTCTAAGGGGAGTCTCTCTCCCCTTAGACTTTTTTGACCTTGAGAGTTGGTATAAGCTTTGTCCTTAACTTATATTGTATGTATTCAAAAAAAATAGTTAAAAACTATATGCGTTCACTTGATCAATATTGCTATATTGATGAGGACGAAAACATACAAAAAGCTCTTGTTGCCATGAGTAATGTAAGGAAAGAGGGCAAAGACCAATGTCTTGTTGTGCTGGGAGCGGGTCACTTAGAAAAGGAGATAATAAAGGGCTTTGTGACTCCTTCTGTACTTGTCTTTGGATTATTATCTCACTTTTTAAAAGGAGTACAAAGAAGTGGGCCAATCTTTTGGGAAGGACAGTTTGAAACAGAATGCCATGAAGGAGTAAATAAGCGTGTAGGGGAGATAATGCTTCCGGTTAAAGCTTATGTAAAAGAAAGAGAAATGCTTATGGAGGCTGTTTTTTTGCTGGACAAATACAAGATGGATTTCCTGCCGGTAGTGAAGAAGGAGGAAGCGGTTGGCATAATTCATCTTGATGATATTTTGAAAGAAATTTATAGTATTATACTAAAGTAGATTTAGCCTTATTCCGGTACGATCTCTCATGTTCCCACCATTATGTTCGTTTCACTGAACTATCAATCAAATACTTCTAAAAGTGCTACCATCTTACCACAGCCTTGCTCTCAGGCGTAATATTCTAAAAACTTCAGGAACTTTAACATCCCCTGCGTTTGGGCAACAGCCCGTCAAGATGTGACACCATTACCCTTGAAACGTTCACGATTTTAAAGCGTCGGACATCAGCTCACCCACCCGTCGGGTGAAACTGGCAGGGTCGTTTATTTTGCCACCCTCGCTGATGGTGGCAAGGTCAAACAGAAGGTGGGCGTAATCTTTGAGAACCGGAGCGGCAGCATCCTTTTCAAAGATCGAATTGATCTTATCGACAACCGGATGGTCCATGTTCAGTTCGAGGATCCTTTTTGTGTCGGGTGTTTTTTGACCCGAGGCCTTGAGAATTTTTTCCATGTAGGCGCTCATGTCGGAGCTGTCCCCGGAAAGACAGGCCACCGAATCGGTGAGGCGGGTGGACGGTTTTACTTCTTTTATGTTTTCTTCCAGAAGCAGACGGAGTTGCTTGAAAAGGCCATCATATTTATCCTTTTTGTCATCGTCGACCTTGTCTAACGCAAGGTCGCCCTTTTCAGCACTTTTCAACGATTTGCCGTCGTATTCGGTGAGAGATTGAACCACCCATTCATCCACCGGGTCGGACATGAGCAGGACCTCATAATCCTTTGCTTTGAGCTGCTCCAAAAGAGGGCTGTTCAGAAGAGCGGTCATGTTATCGCCGGTGATGTAGTAGATTTCCTTCTGATCGGGCTGCATGTTGTCCACATACGCCTTGAGTGAAACCCACTTGCCGTCTGATTTGCTTGTCTTAAATCGCGCCAATTCGGCGATTTTGTTCTTGTTTTCAAAGTCGGAATGAATACCGACTTTGAGAACGGCCCCAAATTCCCCGTAGAATTTTTCGTATTCTTTGTCTTCCAGACCTTTCAGCAGTTCAAAAATCTTTTTGACAAGATTCTGGCGGATATTTCTCACCAGGGCGTTTTGCTGGAGAATCTCACGACTGATATTCAGGCTGAGGTCCGATGAATCTACAACCCCTTTTACAAATCGGAGGTATTCCGGCATCAGATCCGCACAGTCGTCCATGATAAAAACCCGTTTGCAGTAAAGATGGATACCATGTTTTGCATCAGGGTTAAACAGGTCAAGGGGCGCTTTGGAAGGAATATACAGAAGGGCGGTGTATTCGGTGGCTCCTTCGAATTTGCTGTGCAGCCGTGCCAGGGGCGGATTCCAGTCATGGCTGATATGCCTGTAAAACTCTTCATGCTCCTTGTCGTCGATCTCGTCTTTGGCCTTGGTCCAGATCGCCTTCATGGAGTTTAAGGTTTCTTCTTTTACGACCTTGCGGGTGGTCTTTCCGAGGGGCTTGCCGTCCTTGTCCTTGAGCTGCTCGGGTTCCGGGATGGGTTCTTCTTTTTCCACATCCATCACCACCGGGTAGTTGACAAAGTCGGAATGCTGCTTGACAATGTGTCTGATGACCCATTCATCCGTAAAATCCTGCTCTCCGTCTTCTTTTTTCTTCAGTTCAAGGGTTATTAAGGTTCCCCGGCTTTCTTTTTTTGCTTCTTCGATGGTATAGGTTCCGTCGCCACAGGATTCCCAGCGAACCCCCTTTTCCGATCCGGCCGCTCTGGTCAGGAGGGTGATCTTGTCCGCTACGATAAAGGCGCTGTAGAATCCGACACCGAACTGGCCGATCAGTTCAGGGGTAAGGGTGTCGCCATTTTTCTGCTTCATGGCCGCCATGAAAGCAGCCGTTCCACTCTGAGCAATTGTCCCGATGTTTTCCATGACCTCGTCATAGGTCATTCCGATGCCATTGTCCGAGATTTCAAATGTCTGTTTGATTCCGTCCGGGGTGAGCTTAATCTTAAATTCCGTGTCGTTACCCAGAATGTCGGGGTTTGTTTGGGCCTCAAATCGCAGTTTGTCGATGGCATCCGACGCGTTGGATATCAGTTCGCGAAGAAATATCTCCTTGTTTGAATAAAGAGAGTTGATGATCAGCTTCAAAAGTTGCTTAACTTCCGATTTAAATTCGTGGGTTTTTGCTTGATTACTCATAATTCCTCCAGTCAAAAGTCTGTTTTCAGATATTATAAAAATATGAACTAAAATGCGTGTGATTTTTAATTTGTCAACCCGTGTGGCTGTATTGTGGGCGTTTGAAATTAAACTTACAAGTACTCCGGGGTCTCATATTGTCATGACAGATACGGATTTGCAGATGCCATTAGTTTTGTCGGCTATATAAGTATTTGCTTTTGAATTGAAAAAAGGTTTAAGTTATAAAATAAAATAGGGGATTCTGACATTTCGTATTTTAGAGTTGAGAACATTCTGCATGAACCTCCCCTCCAGATAATACCGTTCAACACCAGGCTGTGGACCAAAAATGACAAATGAAGATATGACTCCGCGCAACTCAAAAAAGTATTCTATCCCGTCGAAGCGCACGAAAGACGATTCCGAACACGTTCTCAAGAAAGCTTCTTTGGCCCACAAGGAAGGCAGGCTTGCTGAGGCGGAAAAAGGCTATCTGGAACTATTGAGAAGAAAGCCTGATTGGGGACAGCTGCTGAATGCGCTTGGAACGGTATTCTTGGACCAGTCCCGGCCGGATAAGGCCAAGAAAGTTTTTGAAAAAGCAGCCGACCTTAGAACTCCCTATTTTCCGGCATGCTATAACCTGGCCAGTCTGAAGCAGCGAGAGAACGATCACAAGGGTGCCATAAGTATTTACAGGACCATGTTGGAAAAGCAGCCTGGTATTGGTGAAGCATGGAATAATTTGGGTGTTGCATATAGGGAAATCGGGGACCAGGATGAAGCCATATCCTGTTTTCGAAGGGCAGTTGCGTTCGCTCCTTACATGGCAGAGGCATGGAACAACCTTGGCGTGGCACAGGACGAGTTTAATATGATTGAAAACGCTTCAAAGTCATACAGAAAGGCCATTGAGATACGGTCAGATTATGCATCCGCCCACTTCAACCTTGGGATTTCTCTTCAAAAGCTCAGGCGATTCAAGGAAGCCGAGGAACATTACAACAAGGTGCTTGAGACCAAGCCGGATGATGAGGCGGCAAGATTCATGCTCCAAAGCCTGGGGACATCGGCAACACCTGATGCCGCACCGGTGGAACACGTGCGTAGGATTTTTGATCGGTGTGCCGGGACTTTTGAAAGGATCCTGGTTAAAGACCTGGAATACAAGACCCCTGAACTCCTGTTTGACCTTGTGCGCCCATATCTGACTGAAGAAATGAATGTTCTGGACCTTGGCTGTGGTACCGGTCTGGGCGCTCAACTCTATCGGCCGTTTGCGAAAAGACTGATAGGCGTCGATGTATCGTCAAAGATGCTCGAAAAGGCCGCAGAGAAGAAAATCTACAACCGGCTCGAGGTTTTTGACATACTTCAAGACTGGGGTTTTCCCAAAAAATTTGATCTTATATATAGCTCTGACGTCTTTGTATATTTCGGGAATCTGGATACGATCATCAGGTCCGCATCTTCATATCTTGTTTACGGAGGGATCATTGCATTTTCAGTGGAAAGACTGGAAGACAACAGCATGGGGTACCGGCTCTTTCCCAGCGGTCGCTATGCACACACACGGACATATATTCAAGATTGCCTAAGGCGTTATGGATTACAATTAATAGAAGAAACCAAAGCAGATATTAGGAAGCAGTCAGGAAATCAGGTCAAGGGATTATTAATTGTAGCAAAAAAGGAGGTGCGCGAGGTCGCATCTTCAAAACATGGCGCTTGACGTTAATAACGAAATGCGTTAATATATTTTTATGATAAAAACTTTCCGGGATAAAGAAACCGAAAAAATTTTTAATAGACTTTTTTCCAGAAAATTGCCGCAAAATATGCAGCATCTTGCACGCAGAAAATTGGTTATCCTGGATGCGGCGACCGAATTAAACGCTTTGCGTGTTCCACCCGGAAACAGATTGGAAGCTTTGAAAGGTAATCGGAAAGGACAACATAGCATTCGCATCAACGATCAGTGGCGAATATGTTTCCAATGGAAAGCCGGTGATGCATATGATGTCGAAATTGCAGATTATCATTAGGAGGCAATAATGAAAAATAAAAAACTTCCTCCCGTTCATCCTGGAGAAATTCTTATTGAGGAATTTCTGAAGCCAATGGGAATCAGTCAATATCGGCTGGCCAAAGACATAAGTGTATCTCCAAGACGTATTAACGAAATTGTTCATGGTAAGCGTTCAATCACCGCTGATACAGCCCTGCGTTTAGGGCGATTTTTTGAGATATCGCCTCAGTTTTGGCTAAATCTTCAAAATCGCTTCGATCTTGAGGTAACAGAGGATCTACTTGCAGACCGACTTGATAAAGAGGTACATGTGCTCAGCTCAAATGCAGCTTAAATTATAGATTAAAAGGGCCTAAGGGGGTCGGGCTTTTGATTTTTGCAGAGTAAAATGCTACTGATTATGACATAGCACGTCCCCTCAGAATAGAGTTTCCAGGCGCATAGTATCATGTAATGAACCGTGGGAGACTCTTTTAATCACAGGCTGGAATGTGGGACATCCCGCACTTCCGTCCCGGCCATCAAAGTATTTGCTTTTGAATTGAAAACAAGGTATAATTATTTAAAATTATAAAACAAATTGGGGATTCTGCTATTTCGTATTTTAGAGTTGAGAACATTCTGCACGAACCTCCTTCAGTCGTCCCCAGTCACCAAGGATTTTTTAAAGATAGCTAATATCCGACCTTTAGAATTCGAATACTTTTATTAACAGTTCAACTCTCCTAATTCTGAAGCTGTCTTTATCAATAGTTATCCAGTTAGAAAATTATAAAAATATCAAAATGGTGATCAGCGTCAATCGCTTAATTTAGATGATATGCTGCTCACCAATTAGCGAAGGGTCGTAAAGATCCGGAAAGTAATAGGGAAGAACACCAATCGGCAGCCCGATCGTTAACGGCGCACGGTGGCTTTGCGACTGCAAAAGACCGTCCTCGATCAGCGCGCTGACGATTCGGCGTGCATTGCGTTCGCTCATGTTCAGGATCTCAACGGCCATGCCTCTTGGTATGTCGCCCCGCATAAATACGGCTCTGAGTAATTTTGCCGACTCAATCCGCAAAGGCTTTTTATCATGTTTGGCCCGCGTTTCCACATACCAGTCGATTCGGGTTTCGATTTGGTCGAGCCTCAGCAAACCTTCCATGAAGCGTATTTGATCCAGGCAGATTTCAAAGAAAAACCGGCAGAAATCCGACAGCAGGTCATCATCAAAATAGTGAGCGCCATTTTGTTCATCCGGGGAATCAGTGGCCCACAGCTCAAACATATATTGTTTTTTATTTCTTGATAAACCTCGGGACAAAGACCACAGATTGTTTTTATTAATGCCTATCCTGGCGAGATATAGCCCTGAGAAAAGGCGGGCAACCCTGCCGTTTCCGTCCCGGAAGGGATGCAGCCATGTCAGCCGGTGATGACTTGCTGCCATTGCGATTAAACGTTCATCACCATGAAACTGATCCGGGCTATAGCTTTGGGCAAAGGTTTTAAGCAATGCCGGCAAATCCTGATAGTCCGGCCCATGAAGTGACCGGCCATCCACGGAGACATTGACATCCCGGATTTGGCCCGGATTAACCGGCGCTTTGGAAAACCCTTTGGGGGTATGGGTGTACAGATGTTTTTCCGGTAAGTTGGCATAGAATGCAGCATGAATTCCAGACAGAAACTGTTGGTTGCAGATATTAAGTTTTTGCGGTGTATTCACAAGTTCCATAAACCGCTTTTCGGTTTTTACATGGGCGGCACACAGTTCCTGCGCATATTTTTTCTCTGGATCTTGAGAAAACTTCTTTTGTAAGGCCATATCGATGTCCGGGATAGTTGTTTTATGGCCTTCAATAAGATTGCTGTAATAGCTGTTGACGAGTCGGAGCTGGTCACCAAGTACAATAGCCGTTTCCCTGGCTACCTTGCTTTCCAGCCCGGCAGAGGCTGCTATGATTTCCTGCGCCATATCCTTCAGGGGGCCTATATTACCATTTCCAGGTAGAAGAGGCGTTAGATGATAAGCAGCAGGATTCTTGCTTTTTTTGGCCGGTTCATTGGCCGGTTTGTTTTTTTTCATAATGCGCTATTAATTAACATTAATTTTCTATTATAGCAATTAATATTTTAGCTATTTTGATAAACTTTGGCCGGTTGACAGGGAATGGATAATAAAGAAGCGAACAGTTTAGATGATCGGCCATCAAAGTATTTGCTTTTGAATTGAAAAAAAGGTATAAATATTTTAAATTATAAAACAAATTGGGGATTCTGCTATTTCGTATTTTAGAGTTGAGAACATTCTGCCCGAACCTCCTTCAGTCGTCCCCAGTCGCCAAAGGATTTTTTAAAGTCGGTCAACCCTCAAAGAAAGCTTCTTTATTTGCGTCAGGGATAGTATGTAGTTTTACCAAAAAGAAAAGGGGGGCCCATGAGACACTTGGCATTTATGCTTTGCGCTATCATTTTTTTGTCGGGACTTGTTGATACTCCTTGGGCATATGGTGAGACATATGGCCAACTCCGCGCCTTGAATCGCCGAGCAGTTACTGTCATACTACAGAGAAATGATTTTGTCGCACGAGTACTCCGGACCTATGATATCCAATATCAGAATACCAAGGAAGGAGTCGTCAATCGACTACTGATTGGAAATAACTGGATAGATATCAACCGAATCGAGATTGTTCCCCTGATGTTAGAAGAGGAACATGGTGTTCGGGTTACGGGCCACGAGATCTTTTTTTACACAAAGGACAATATTCTCCATTTGGCTTCAGAGCTTACCATTCGATAGTGACTGGACAACTCGATTATGTTGAACGTGCACAGGGCTCGATGATTTGAGAAATACGAAAGTGAAAAGATTTAATTGGTGACACCGATTCTTTCACGAACAAAAAATTAAATTATTGAGCCCGACACCGAGATTGAGCAAAAGGGGGCGTTTTGCAAGGGTCTTATCATTTTATATTATCCAATTTTTTTATAACGCTACAAAATTATAGTTATCCAGTTAGAAAATTATAAAAAACATCAAAATGGTATTAGTCAGGTGTTTTAGAATTTGTATTTATACGGAAACTATCTACTAACTGGTTATATTTTAAAATGTGCGATTACGTAATATTTAAATTTAGAAAAATTGATAAAAACACTTTGAAGTCGCTCGTGAATAGTGAGCTGTATTTTGCTCGCCCTGATTGCCTTAACGATCCATTCGATTGCCAAGTTGATATTGTCGCTTCTTTTGAAAATGCCGTTTCGAGAGCCGATGAGCTAACCCGCAATTTATTAGAACAAATCCGGCACAATGAGTACTTGATTAGGGTTCAAACCGAGATTGAAAGCATGGGAGTGTGTGCATTTTCCCTTGCACTTGAAAATAGGTTGATGTGGTCCCATTACGCTGATGATCACCGCGGTATATGCCTCACGTATGCAATTCCACAATCTTTTATTGATGTGAACGTCGATAAAATCATAGGGATTACTAATGTTGACTACGATAACACTTTGTCGGATTGGTTTCTTAATGAAGTACCTAAACTGACCAAACTCACCTCGTTTGAAGAGTATGCTAAAACCTTACTTAAAAAAGCTCTAACCGTTAAAGCCAAGGAATGGGGTTACGAGGAAGAAGTTAGATTTTTGCGAAGGAGTGCAGGGGTTCAAGTTATAGACAAGAAATATTTAATACAAATTTGTTTTGGTATGGCAACTCCTGACCAGGACATTGATTTTCTGACAAATCTCATTAGGCAATGTGGTTATAATGTGGACTTGTGCAAGATGGTACCCAGCAGGTCAAGTGATTTTGGACTTGAACCGATAGAAATATAACATTTTTCTTCACCGGCTGGTGTTTCGCTGCGCTCCACACCAGCCGGTGAGAAATGGATATGCGCAAAAAGGAAAAAATGACAATGGATAAGTGTTTTTACTGTCAAGAAGAGTCGCATGTAGAAGCCTTTCGAAATCCTTATACAAAAGAAATTCATCCTACGTGTGAACAGTGTATAAAAGAATTTACTTCCTATGCGAAAGAAACATCCTTCTATACAAAGGCTGGATGTATTTGGATTCCATTACTGATCTTGGGAACCGTTATTCTTATGTTTTTCAATTGGAAATGGGGGCTTTCAAGTCTGGTTATATGCATGATTATAGAAATCATCTCAATTAAATTACAGGGTCATTATGTAAAAAAGAAGCAAATTGATTGTGGAACATATGTTGACCCTAAAAGTATTCATTGGTGCAAAACTTGTAAGCACTACAAAAAAGTAAAAAGGTTCGATGATACGATTGACGGTATTTGGCGAAATGAAAAATTACCAGATAACAATTCTATCCCATGCAGAATTATTGATGAAACTATTAATGTGTGGAACAACTTCTTTTCTTTAGACACTGACAAGAGAACTCTTTACCCCAAAGATTGCTCAAAATGGTTCGGTCGATAAATAAACAAAAATGAAAACAACTGATGAAGATGTTATTATTGCTACAAGTCGAGACCTACGAAAGCCGTTCTTGTCTTATCTTGTTTTCGGAGTGTGTGTAGCTACTGGCTACTTCATGTTTCGTGAAATAGGATTGATTGTAGGCATCGTTATTGGGATATTGCTAAATATGACTGTTCGGAGTTTTCGTGGAGTTCAATTATGGAAATTATGTGAAAGAGATTATTTGCATTTGATATCAAAGGGTTACTCAGAGAGGAATGCCCTCATCGCTATCTCTAAATCGTTTAATCCTGAATTAAGCGAATCATTTCATGAAAAGATTGCTGGTAAATGTTCCAACTCTTGATGAGGTTGTTGTCTTCTATACAGGAGTTCTGCCAGAAAGCACTATTGATGAACAGTGGGCCATTGAGTGTTTAGAAAAAACGATAATTGAGAGGCAAGCTTCAGGTGCATACAAAGCAAGAACAAAATGGTAGAAATAGTATATAATCGGGTAGCCGGGGGTTTTTCTCCCCCGGCCCCCACACCACCCAGCGTGCGGGTCCGCACTGGGCGGTTCCCAAAGACTAACGGACTATAGTCGGTTAAAATATAACCTACAGTTCTTTGAAAAGAAGGCGGCAACTGCAAGTTGATACTTGAGGAGTAGCATACCTTATGACGCGCCCGAAATTTTCGCTCACCCAGTCGGGTTCATTGCGTTACGGAGCACATATGGACTATTCCGCATACTTCGGGTTTGGCCCTTCGGCGGGATGAGACCTCCCGGTTTTTCTATTCACCGAGCTCGTTTCCAGCCACCACGCCACCATGAGTGGTGGTTTCCTACGCCTACTATGGCCTCTGCTGACTCCTGCCCGATCACCCTGTATGTTGCCACACAGGGCGCTGCCGTATAAAACGACCCCACGTCAAGCAGATCTCCCCGGATAAGAACGTGATCTTTCACTGCACAACCGCCTCATTTACCGTGTCTTCTTGTCCACAGGGTTTTGTCATGTGTGGCTGACTCACCCCAAAGTGTTCGGCCTTGTATGAGGTTCCTATTCGTCGGCTCGCAGATTTGCGCTCCAGCTTCCTTCAGACAATGCCTCACGGCATCGCCCTTGCCTTCAGCTAGTAGTATTATGGTATGGCAAATCCATACCAGTGGACAAGCTACAGGGGACTTTCACCCCATAAAATCACGCCCATGCCGGGGGCCGTACACAAGGCGATTCACTTAATGTCTAAACGCTGTCGCGTTCAGCCATAAGTGATCTTAACGTTGGGCCTAAAACTAAAACTTGAGGACGCACACATCTTATGACTGACTATGTTTGGAAACATCTGCCTTATGCCATTTACTTGGACACAAACGCATTGCGTTCGGCAGGTGCTCACCTAGACGCCCCGTGGATAAATGAACTTCTATCTATTACAAATGAGTATGGCATTAGCGTCTGCATATCGGAACTTGTTCTTTCTGAATGGTGTGAGCACATTATGGGAGTATTAGAGAGAAATCGGCAGAAGCTGCTGTCATCAATAACTTTGCTAAATCATTATACAATTTCGGTTCCGGTTATCAAACCAGACGAAATCAGTTTACCGGCGAAGACTCAACTTGTGGGGATTGTCTCAGATATGATGAAAGCTGCCGGTTTCACCGTAATACCCAATTGGGACGCTCCGTTATCTGCGTATTCCGCTCAAATCGGCCACCAATTCCGGAGCATTCCGGCCACCTGTTCCAGAGTAAATCGGCCACCTGATCGGAGCGAAGCGACGCTGGTTTTTTACTACTTTTCAGATTTGTTTTTCTTAGTCAAGGAAGATCGTATTTTTCTCATGGACTCTCCTTTTAAATTTATTTTATGAGCATTGTGTATTAAACGATCGAGAATAGCATCTGCTAATGT
>Ga0180732_1000953_pt1 | contig 20071 bp, 48 predicted proteins | sample KR11_01MetaG_FD_148674 | JGI IMG/M metagenome (GOLD analysis project Ga0180732, IMG submission 148674) | Groundwater microbial communities from the Olkiluoto Island deep subsurface site, Finland - KR11_0.1 MetaG | ecosystem: Environmental > Aquatic > Deep subsurface > Groundwater | place... | reverse complement strand
CTATTTTGAATTGTTTCCAGTATTTCAAAAACGTTTGGTTCTGTTAGTTTAATTAGTTCAGTTAATTTCATTACCACACCTTATTAAGATATTCTATTAACGTATTTTCTTCTCCTGAAGTTATTTTTTTAAAAAGAATATTTCGCCAATAGACGTTGTTTGTAAAATTGTAGCTATGGGTTGTATAATAATGGGCACTTCGTCGTTTTCGTTTATAAATGTCGCACCGTAAATATCAGGAACTAATTTTAAATATTTTTGTTTAATAAGATAATTAACTATATCTCCCGGTATTTTAGTTATTTTATTTTCGTTCCAGGTAAACGTTTTTCTAATACCAGAACTGGAATAGTTATCGAATAAGCAAGCGGATACGGTAACTGCGAATAACTTATCCGTAAGTTTATCCATTTCTTTAAATTTAGTTACTAAATTTGTTGCCATTTTGTCCACAGATTAAACTCTTTCCGGGTTCTGTTAGATACCACATCGTTATCCCGAATCTAATTAACCCTTTTTTTTCGAGTTTCTTTAATATTTTCTGGTTGAAAACACCGCCGTTTTCTAATTCACCGGATTTTAATATTATTATTTTATCGATTATTTGAAGATTCCGAATGTCGTTTTTATCCTGTTTAAAAAAACCACCGATAAAATTTTTAATACCCATAATTTCATCTTTTTTAATTTTCATAACCATGTAAATCAAGACTTTTTAACTTAATCGTCTTGTAATATAGATACTATCACATTTAAACCCTTTTTTATTAATATTATTAGTACTGATACTGTTTTTTTAAAGATTTAAAGTGTTTACTGATACTGATTTTAAAGTATATAACTTTAAGATCATTTTATTATTCCGTAATGACTATTTTCTTTAACAGTTAAAAGTTCTTTAAATACAGTTGATTCTGTTATTTTTTCAATATCCTTAAAAGAATTGTCGTTTGTAAATAAATACAAACCAACGTCTCTTGTAAAAAAACCATTACATTTATGCGTACATGATTTTGGCGCAATCAGACAGTTTATATAAAAAACAGTACTATTGGACCGTTCCTTTTTTTTGGTTATTCTACCAACCCAGATACTTTCATCGTATTTGAATTTAACAAAATCGTTAACTTCAAGAGAATTTGGATCAAATCGTTTTTTCATTTCCCGTTCATCTCCGAATATATTTTCTGGAATAAGATATATTTCGTCGTAGTTTCCGTTAAAGGTATCATTTAACTGCCGCCAAATATCTTTTTCAATTTTTCTTTTGATTTCTTTAATTCATCTTTTTTAGAGCCGGAACAAGTATCTATAAAGTCGCACCATCTACATAACTCAGTTTGTTTCATTGGATAGTTATCAATCCCTTCGGTGCACGCAAGCGCTCTAACGGTATTAACTTCGTCTATTGCGTATTTTATTAAATCCGGCGTTATTCTGATTCTGTCAACTATCCCGTATCTTAAATAAATAGTCGTTCCGAAGTTAGGTAAAACGTTTTCAACATTTTTATAAATCAACCCCATGATAGCGTGCTGGCGTAGATAGTCTTCTGAAATAGAAAGACCGTATCTTTTACTCGTTTTATAATCGCCCAGAGTTATTATTCCAGTATATTTATTTATATCAACTCTGTCTATTTTACAACAGATATTAAATTTACTGTCGTCCAATCTCTTTTCGTTGAAAACCGGTTTTATATTTTCGAACGCAAGTTCTTTAGAACTTAGTTTACCGGAACTTACTAACCCGTTTATTTCAGTATCGTGGATTAGTTTATGGAAAATTAACATATCTTTACAGTCGTTATATTCAATTTCCAAGTCTGCACCGGTTTCTTTTAATTCAGATTGATATAATTTCCAGTTTGCGTCAAGTAATTTTATTATATCCAATCCGTATTTTGTATAAAACTCTTCAAGCACGCTATGGACGATAGTACCTTTTAGTAAATGTATTGACGGTAATCTTTCCACTTTTTCGATATATGTATAATAAAATCGTCTCGGGCAACCTCTAAATAAATTAATAGAAGTCGGCGAGAATCTAAAGTCTGTCATATCCATTTCAATTCCTCCAAATATAAATTAAAAATAATATAAATAATATTACAGTTACAAGATTAAGTACCCTCTAATAGTTCATGTTATGGGGGATTATTGCCGGTGGAGGGATTCGATACCCCCAAACTTTACTTTGCTCAGAACTCATAAAGTTTCGCATATCTTTTTTTCATATCCAAGAGATATCTGAGATACTCTTGCTGTTATCATTTTGGTAACACGATATACAAGTCAAATTGACCCACCGGCATATTAATTATAATGCGCTTCATCGTCTTTCGGCTCTGCGCAAATTTTGACGTGTCACGGGAAATATTGTTAGCATACCCGCTTCATCGTAGTCCCTTACTCCACAGGTGGTATTTTTTATTGAGACTATTTTAACATTCTTTTAGTATATCTAGCCAATCTTTATTATCATCTATTAACCATGTTACTTTTGATAATATTCTCGGTAATTCTAAATTTTGATGAATTGTATAATCATCATATAACTTCCATAGTATAAACGCAGTTCTCTTATTACCATCTATAAATGGGTGTTTGGTGGCTATATCTTTTGCTTTATTAGTTGAATGTTCTACGATATAATCTAAAGTTGCATCATCTCTTAGATGTCCTGTTTCACCAATCATCTTGTTTATTTCTATTATTAGTTCTTTTGTTACTATCATAATGTCAATCCTCGTTTTTATTCGAAAATTATTAGTTTCTTACCGAGATTCTTCGCATTATTAATAGTATTAAGTGTCCCGCTCTGTTTACCGGCTTTGTTGAAAGCGACAATTAAATCAGCTTCTTTAACTATTTCCAGATTTCTGTTAAAGTATCTATCCGGTATTCTTTCGTAAATCTTTGGATAAATTATCAATATTTTCATTCCAAACAGTTTTGCGATAAACTGCGCAAACGTATCGACACCGTCTGCACCGCCAGAAATAATCGTGTCGTTTGCAGTTACACCGCACGTTTTTAAAACTTCGAGAAACCGCTTTCTGATTTCGTCAAAAGTCCAACCTTCCCTATTTCCGACTATTGCAACTTTCATAATCCGCACGCTTTTTTAATCTTTTTAATAAATTCCGATATGAAACTAAAAATATTATAAATAAAATAAAACGGTAGAAGTACAATTGGGTTTGGTTCCATAGTATCACGAAATGTATTTCTGGTGACAATTATGTTCTATACCGCGGTTACTTATTCTATTAATCGGAAGTATAAATAAATTAGAGTAATCGGTTCTTCTGTTTTTCGAATTCAACCCCATTCGCACTTTTGTAATGAAAATCTGTCTCAGTCCCTTTCCAGCCGGTCGCGGTTTACCGACTCTTTTTAATTTCTTCATAGTTTCACGTCCGTTAATTTTTATTAAACACAATTCTTTTTATATCTGTTATTTTTAATTTTATTTTGACCAATTTGTCTTTCGATATGATTTTATCGTATTTATAGCCGAGGAATATAACTTTAACCAACCCGTGATAATTTTCAAACGTTTCCACAATACGTCCTATTTTGTTTATATATTTTTTTTCGTGATAAGTTATTTTATCCGGGTTTACTTTAACATAATCGCCAAGTTTCATTTGAACACCATTTTAACTAAATTTACTAAACTCAGAGTTGATAGTTCCAGTTCGTCTTCTGTAAACGCCACAGTACGATGAGAACAGTTTTTAACAAATAACTTAACAATAATATTGAATTCCAATTCAGTTATGTCTGTAATTTTACCAATATAGTTACTAAGATGTCCTATATTGACACAGTTCGGTTTAACCCGAACGTAATCGCCGACTTTTAGCATTTTATCACTTTCGGTAATGAATTAATATTATTAAACCAAAGGAAATTCGAGATATATTTCTTATTCGGTTCGATTCCGTTAATCAACCTGACTATATTAGCCATTAGTTCAGAAACTATCATTAAGTTATTTCCAATACTGCATTTCTCGCCGCATTTCAGTTCATAAGCCATCCCAGGTATCGGTTTTAACGTTTTAATATATTTATCGGTACTCTGTTTATCGTCTAGTTTAAGGAAATAATATTGATGGTCGAATCCGCCTATTCTACTGTCTAACCAGTAAACTGGTAATCCAACTAGTTTATCGAAGATAATCTTTCTGGCTTTAAGCGAATCGACGCAACTGCATTGGATACTATTGATTTCAGGTTCCAAGTCTGTTTCTTCGTCTATTTCCAAGTTATTTAATTCTATTTTAATTCCAGTCTGCCGTTTGACTAAATCAAATAACGCCTCTGTTTTTTTCAAACCGACGTGTTCTAATCCAAACGCCTGAGCTGAGATATTATCTTCGTTAACGGTATCGTAATCCCAGACAGATATAGATTCGACACCGAGTTTAGCCAATCCAAGTACGAGATGGCTACCGACACTACCAATCCCGTAAACGTCTATATGTGTATTTCTCAAGACGGAATTATTAATTAAAATAGCTTGTTTCGCTAAGTCAACCATTTTAATCACCAGTAAACGAGTTTCTATAAAACGCGTCTATTTGTTCCACACCGTCTTTTTCTATACCCTTTAAATTTCTCGGTATTTTATCGATTCCGTCTAAATCTGGTTGGTCCGGTAGGTTATCTATACTATCGTCTATCCAATCGTTGTATTCTTTAATTGTTTTTGAAAAAAATTTCTTTAAATTGTCAAACTTTTTCTTCTTGGGTTGGATATAATACGTTTTAATATTACCGTCTACAATACTATATTCGTTTCTAACGATTTCTTTAAGATTTTCGTCTTCCAATACATCTTTCATAAAAACCTGCGCGCAAATACCAGCAGTAATTTTAAACCGACCGCTCGAAGATGTAACAAGAAAATCAAATTGGTCGTCGAAATTTTGTTCGTTTAATTGTATTTGTTTCCCTGTTAATTTTCCCAATTTTTGCGGGTCGTCTTTTTTTATTTTCGTTTCGATTATTTGTTTACATTCAGTTTCTATTCCGTTATCTTCAATTCCTGACAATTCCGCCTCCATAGTAGCTACAATCGGTTCGTTTATCATTATTATCGCTTCTGTATCGATATTATTAAACCGTTTAGCAGTTTGTAGAAACCCGAATATTTTCCTGCCTGTTCCTTCCATTAACGTTCCGAACGTATCTTCTTCGTCTGTTTTACTTGCTGATGCGCTACCGGGGTGTGTGTGCCAATAGAACATTATCTTACCGATGTTTTCAAGCCCCACTTCTTTATAGACTTTACTCCAGTCTTTTGCAGACCCGAATTTAACAGACGCGGACGTAACTTCCTGTTCCGGGAATACTAACTGGTTAACTACCAGTTTACCGTCTTTTAACTCGCACAACCCGAACGCGCCTATTTCGTTATCGTAGTTGTTTGTAAACCAGTTTATTATTTTTTGTACTTTTTCTGTTAAAACGATACTTGGTTTGCTCATCTTTTCACCCCATAACTTTTGAATTTATCGAAAATTTTATTAAAACTCTTATCTTTTTCCAGTTTTATCTGTTCGCCTGATTCCAATCTTTTCGGGTCGTTTAGTTCAACACGGTCGATTCCGTCGAAAACAGGGTATCCGCATCTTAATCTGTCGTCATAGAAGTTATGCGCGCGTACGTAAGCCCCGTCTTCACGATATTCTTTTAGCCACATTGTAATTAAAGTTACTAATTCCGCTAGTTTAACTTCGCTTAGTTTTTTAAATATTGTTTTTCTATAATCGCCGTCACCGAAACACGGATGATGTGACTCTGATACGTGCGGATGTACGAACCCGCCGTTAACAGCAGAACATCTTTTAGTTTCCAAATCTGAATTTATATCAATTTCAGTTGACTTTAACGAAATCGTATAGTTTCCCATATATATCTTTCTTTTACCGAAATCTATACAATCTCTTCTAAAGTTTTTTATATTAATCGTACTTTCTTTTAACGTTACGTTAACGGAAACATCAGTTAGTTCTATTTTGGTAACAAACGGTAACGCACGAATTTTTTCAACTTCTTTTAAAAACGCGTCTTTACCGTTAACTATAAGCCCCAAAACAGTTTTTTCTTCGTCCAGCGATTCCGTTAATGTTCTATCGAATCTTACTATCTCTGATTCCAGCGAATTTATTTGATTCGGTATTTCGATAATTTGTTTTTTAAGACCGTCGTGTCGCGTTTTCAAACCGCTGAAAAAAGAATTTGCGAGAAGTAACGTTTTAATCTTATCCGTATTGACTTTATTATATTTAATTCCAGTTAATAGTTCGAAACTTTTCATTACCAGTTTATCTTTATAAACATCTTTATAGTTTCCTTTAAACGGGTTGTAATTAAGAACCACGATATTTCTATCTGAATAGTATAATCCATGTACTAACCCGTCTTTGTCTTTTATATCTATTGTGGTTTCAGACTCGATTTCGTCGAGTAGACTATATTGGAATATTTTATTTATTTCTGATATTTTTTTAATTCCGTCGAATTTCTTTCTATCGTCTGCTGTTAGTTGTTTACTACAATTACCGAAATACAGAGTAATTTCGTCTGCGAATTTCGGCGATTCTGGCGGCGATATTAAAACGTTTGTAATACCGGTTTTTTTAAGTATATTATTAAATTCCAGAAAAGCCGGTTTATTAGTGTAAATAAATCCGAGTTCTTCCGTTTTAAGTTTATCGACAGTAATATTTTTAAATACACTCGAATCTAAATCGTTTTGGGTTATCCTGTTTTTTTGGCTTTCCATGTATTTCTTGAATATTTCAATTAAATTAGAATCGTCAGTTTCTACAAACCAAACGTCTTTTCCGTTTTCAGTCCCTTCTTTCATTTTTGTTTTATTAGTACCGTGCGAAAGTGTAACAGTATCACCACACATCGATGCAGTATATCCGGCTGCTTTAAATTTCATTATTAATTCCACTTCGTCTTCATCGAATCCGGTTTTCGTTATTATCATTTTTTCCATTATACCACCTTTTTTTCTCTTCCGAAGAAGGAGATGGGGGCTTCCCCCCGATTGGTTTACGCGCTTGCAACTTGCGGAAGAATTGCGTACAGTACGCCGTTTTCAACTTCGTCCGAAAGATTGCACGGGTCTTCGTTTGTTTCCATCGTATCTTCGTCCATCTCGAAGACTGCCTCTTTGGTCTTGTTTATATCGATAGATGCCTGCTCCAGTGCTTCTTCGATTGTCGTGCCGTCTTCACAGACGCACTCTTTCACACCGTTCTGACCGGGACGGGTGAATTTCACTTTATTGTATCCCATATTAATACCTCCTTTTTACGGATTTCCGTAATCATAAATTTTCGATTAGTTCAATTACATCCACTATCTGTAGTTTTGGTTTGTTTATAATAATGGAATCTTCGAATTTAGGTGAATGCCGCGACGTTCTGGCGCCGGCGAATTTCGTTTCGCTTTTATTAAGTTTATTCATGGTATCTATGAATTTCTCGACTTTTTTAACCGGAAGAAAATGCAGTTTTTTAAGTTCGGCGTCTGTCATTAGATTCAACCACCACGGGTCTGTTAATCTAATACAGTTAAAAAAATAACCGTTATAAAGATTGGAATTTGTTACCATCGTTCCGTGATTCACGTTTTCAGACCATTGTTTATTACAATGGCTACATTTCCATTTATATTGATTCGTTTCTTTATCAAATCCTACGAATTCCGGTAAATGAGACCGAGTCTTAAATTCTTCAAACATTTAATCTCCTCCTAATGTTCCAGATTTTTTTTCTTTCACTACAATTCTTTTGTTTTGATCCCTTATATACTTTTTGTTAACTTTAATATAGATGTTTTAGTATATACGTTTACCGTATATTTTAAGATTTTCATTAAAGTTCTTCTTTTGATCTATATTAAAAACTTCTTTAATAAGTTTTCCTGTGCTTTTAGTGATATTCTTTTTAGTCTTTCATCTTTTTTAATTGTCTTTACTGTTATCGATTTTATAGTGTCTTTAACTTCAACAGATTCACTTCCGTAACCATATTTGGTTTCTATTAAAGTATTCCAAAGTATCATCGCTTTATATCGTCCGTTTTCTTCTACGTTTTTATAAAGAACGTTTGCAAGTTCCGCTCTGTTCTCAGATTTTATTCCCATTATTAATCTTTCGAATTTTTCATAACTTATTTTCATTCAATCACCAGTTAGTTTAAATATATCAATATTTTTGTTACTCATTTGTCCAAGATAATAATTGTCTTTTTTATAATATGCAATTATTGAATCTTTAATTGAATTAGTAAAATAACCGCGAAAGTTTGTAAAAGGACCAAGAAACGAATCTTCTTGTGTAACTTCCGTTACTTTTGCGTATCTTAATCCAGTTCTTCCAGTTCTTGGGTGTGAATAACAAATTATATCGCCGGTTGTAGTATTTTCATTAGTTGCTTTTATTGTTTTTGTCATAAATAACGCGGCAAGGTCTTCTATTTTCATTCCACCACCTCGTAAATTGTATAATTACAATGTGGGTATAACCGTTCAAGCTCTTTTTTAACAATAAAAGTATCATTATAATTTGAAATTAGTTTCAACGGAGTATTACTAATTGTACATATACTATTTTTTCCGTTGTCTGTTACTATTAAAACAAATCTGTTTGGATTTAACTTATGAAAAATATTCGGTATCACTTTAATTAATTTTACTATTTTATATTCTTTATTTGGATTATCCGAATCATAGAAGTGATCGAGTAACCAATTCATAGTTGATTTAGTTTCTGTTAAAGTTCCGATATTACTTAAACAAATAAAACCGCGCGGTATCGAAACCGGCTGAAATATGTTTTCTTTTAATTCCATTATCAAGTACATTTAATCACAACTCCATCTGTAATAAACCAATGAATTTATTCACTGGTAACTGCCCCTAATAATAATTCTTTTAGATTTATTATATTTCCTTTCGTTATTATAAAAATACCGTTATTATTTACTTTTTCAAGCGGTTTTAAACCTGCTTTATTACGAAGTTTCCTGAATTCCACTAGTAACCTATCTAATTCAGATAGAACCACCCATTTTTCGATATTATTACCGTGTTCGGAAACAAACGTTTTAATTTCGTGTTTAATATCGCCAATCGAAATCCCGTCTGAAAATTCATAATCGAAATCCGAATCTGTTATTTTTATTTTACCAGTTGGCTTAAACGCATTTATGAAATCAAGATAGTTATTAATTCCAGTTTCGTGGTTAATACCAAACAATTCAAATAAAAGTTTACTGTCTTCACTTAAATCTTCCATTCTTCTAGTGGTTATTACACTGATAATATTATTTATAATAACACGTCCGCTTGGCGTTTTCGGTTCCCAGTTAGTTATACATAAATCAAGTGCTGTTTTCCATTCTTCAAACGAAATACCGGTTATATTTCCGAGCAATTCTATTTGTTCGGTTGTCAGTTCTTCGGTTTCGTATAAATCGATTAATTTTTCTATCGATTCCTTTATATTTTCAAGTTCTTTTATTACTTTATCCATCTTATCACCTTACAAGTTTACAACTAGTTAAAAACATCCATCTATAAGTCGAAACGTATTTAACCGCTTCTTCTTTTGTTTTCTCCCAATTACCCCATATTCTTATATTATTCTCGGGATTCCCGTCTTTTTTAGCTTCTGAAACGGATTTATATTCTTTATCATCCAGAGTATCGATTTTGGTTACTATACAATAAGGATTCCAGTCTGTATTATCTTTTACCAAACTTCCGATTATTATTCCTGTATCGAACAATTTAATTAATTCTTTAAGTTTCATTTAACCACAGTAATTCTACTTTCTTCCATCCATGAAATTTCTCCGTTATATTTATAACGTTTCGCAACTTCAAGTGAAGTACTCCAAACGCCCCAGTATTTTACTGATTCATCAAACGTAATTTTCTGGACGAAACAAAAATTCTTTCTATCCATCCAATCAAAATAATAAACCAAATCGCCAATATTTGCTTTCGTATTAATTAATCCAACAATTTTATTTAACTTCATTAAACCACCAATTTAACAGTTTTTAAATCTACCCACGTGTTTGTATTATTATAAATTGGGGTTTGTAATGATGCTTCTTCTTTACTATAACACCAATTACCCCATATATGTTCTATTCCGTATCTAACATCGATTTTAGTTATACGGCAAAATCTTGATCTACTATACCTATATTCAACCAAATCACCAATTTTTGGTTTGTTTAATAAATTATATATATCTATTACTTTCATAATTTCACCTAAATGGTATTTCTTTTGGTATTTTGATTGTAATAGCTTTAATCCTTATTTTTTTGATTCTTTTTCGCCAAAAGTAGAATTTTGTAAATAATAATCTATCGTTTTCCAATTCAATAAGTCCCTTTTTGAAATGCGGTAGAAGCGGTACGTTTTCAGACCGCTTTTTGAAATAAAGGAAGTTAAGTAAATCCACTAGAACCGGTACGAATATCTTTTCGATTTTATTTCTTGGTTTAGTTGATTTATCTATTATAACCACTTCCTTTCCAATACTCCAAAAGTAAAGGAACTCGTCAGGTACAGACCAAAGAAGTCTACGCCAGTTCTTTTGTTCTACGTCGGTACTTCTAAAGTAACAGTTTCTAGTTCCATTGGTTTGCGTTAAATTATAGTATTTCATTTCAATACCGGTTTTTTATCTGTTTTTTCCCCATTCGAACAACAAGAATCGCATCCATGTACACCTAACCATTTTCCGCAATCCGGGTCGTATATTTTTAACCAATTTGAATTCGGATGACCGATACCGTGCGAACAAATATCTTCAAGCAACCCGGTTTCACGAAAATATTGTTTAACTGCCCATTTCGGTAGTGGATACTTGGTTTCGAATAATCTTATTAGTTCAAGCACCACTTCAACACTTACCGATACTTCTTTTGATATTTTTTTTATACTCATCCCGCTTCTCTTTTTATTGACAAGATAAAGAGCCGTTCCTTCACTAAAGTTTTTACCGACTACAAACATATTCATACCTCCATTATTTTAAAACAATCTTTAACCGGATAAACAGCCCCGGGAGCTATTTTGTTATCAATAGTTTCTTTTTTATCGCGTCGCCAATATCCGCAAATTGCTTTTTCGTCATAGTTTGAAATACAATATATTTTACAATAAAACGGCGTGCCTGTCACACTTATATATTTAACCAAATCCCCCTTTTTTAAATCTGCTTTAGACGCAGGTATTTCACCGGTATTAATTATTTCAAAAATGTCTTTTACTTTCATATTTTCACCGTATTATTTTAACGCAATCTTTTAAATTGCACGATCCGCCTTCTTGTGTTTCCAGTTTTAAAGCGTAATCCAAATGTTGGCTCCAGAACCCGCAGATACGTGTAACGGTTCCTATTGTTTTGAAAGAATGGAATTTACAGTAAACAACATTACCGAAATAACTGGTGTTGTCGCATCTAACCAAATCGCCGAATTTTAAGTTGGTTGTAGTTGCTTTTATTTCGCCGTCTTTAATTAAACTAAATATCTCTTTTAATTTCATTCAATCACCGTTTATTAAATATTCAAGTAATTCAATTTTACTTATTTTTCTGATATTACTAAAATCCCAAGGGCAAAGATATAAACCGATATTTTTATTGAAAAATCCGTCACAACTATGACAACTTTTTAAATTACAGAAACATTTAACAATCGGTGTTTTATCGTTATCAAATCCAACTATCACACCGACGTATTTTAATTTAAAATCCATAAATCTAACACAATCACCGATTTTTAATTTATTTATTTTAGTTTGTGTGTTTAGTTCATCTGTTCTTTTAACCATTTTTCTAACACCCCGAAGATTTTAGTAACGTCATCCAAAGTAGCGATGAAAAACTTCTTTGTTGGAATTATTTTAAGGCAATTACCGTTTTTTTTATCGTGTATTTTTTTAATTTCAATACCGTCTTCTACAGACGGGATTTTTATCCCGTTAGCTAATTCGACAAACCCCGTTCCCTTTTCGATTTTCAACATATTATTACCCCCGATATTGATTTTACACTTAATCCGACTGTTCTTTTGATAAACAAACAGGACATTTATTTAATTTTTTCACGGTTTATTGGATAATTACAATAGTTTAAATAACTCCAGTTTAGTTAATTTTTCAATATCAGATACACCAGAACCAAATAGGTTTACACCGATGTCTTTATCAAAGACATCGCCGCAATTATGGCAACCGCTAAACCCGCCTTTAATCACTTCTACTTTATAATTACCATTTTTACCACTTCTGACAATTCCAATTCTTTTCTTACCGTAAAATATAAATTCAACAACGTCGCCTATTTTGAGTTCCAATCAATCACCAAGTAGTTTAAACAATTCCAATTTAGTTAATTTTCTGACGTTTGTAACACCGCCGCCGTTAAGATTCAATCCGATTCTTTTTTTGAAATAGCCGTCGCAATTATGGCAACCATCAAACCCGCCTGAGATAACTTCTATTTTAAATTCTTTATATTCATCGTTTCCATTAAATTTTCTTATTATTCCAATACGTTTCGTTCTGTTAAACACAAATTCAAGTACGTCGCCGACTTTATAGTCCATTACTATTCCTCCAGTAGTTTAAATAAATTATTTTTCGGTATTCTTTTTATATTAGATATGCCACTACCGTATATAAAAACACCGATTAAAGATTTGAAATAATTATTACAGTTATGGCACCTTTCAAACCCGCCGTAGATTACTTTAACAACATAATCACGATAACCGTTGTTACGTTCCGAACAAACGATTCCAACCCGCTCTTTTTCGTTATATTTAAATTTAAGTATATCGCCGACGTTTAATTTATCTCCGTTTTTTATTTCCATCATTTTATCACCGTAATCCCGGGGAGTTCTTTTTGACATACCAGATGCATTATTCTTTCTCCGAGACATAATGTTAGGTCGTCACGTCTGGCATCTTCAAGCGTTTTATACCATCTACCCCAAATTAGAATGGTTTCACCTTTAGTTTCAACATCGGTAACAGAACAATAATTATAGAAACCAACGATGCCGTTATTATCGAATATAATATCGCCTGTTTTAGTGTGGTTTTTTTCACCGTTAAAAATTTCGTAAAGTTCTTTAATTTTCATATTAACCGCGTTATTCAAGTTTTTTAATAAATATAACGCCGCAGCTGCGGCAAGTTTTTTAAAGTACTTCTATCTGGTATCCGTCCATGTTTTTAGCTATTACAAAAGTCTCGCCGTTTTTTAAAACGTGTTTCAGTACGGATAGAACTTCTATATCTGATACCTTCGCTATTTTGGCTTCTATTCTATCTGTTGTTCCAGTTACCTTCGCTTTCGGTAACATCTTTTTTATATCTTCTAGTTTTGTTTTCATTTTAACTCCTCCGCGTATTTTAATTAAACTATATAAATTTTGTTTTTAATCTTGATTATCGAGCAATTACTTATAAGTTTATCGAACTCAGCGGAACCTATTTTATCTGTTATTTCCGTCGAGTCCAATTCACCGTTTGGACTGAATTTTTTAATAATTTCGAGACTGGTTTCGTTCGGTTTATTTATTTCGTTTGCCACACTGCCGAACCAATCCCAGTGTTTGCATCTTTGTCTGAATCTAAAACTTAAACATTCGCAAGTTCTTTTAAGATAATCTAATTTATACCAATCCACTTTGTTGGTACTTAATACTTCAATCGTGGTTTCATCTAAAACTCTATAAATGAACCCGCCGCTTGTCTTTATCATAATTTCACGTTATAATCCGATTTCTTTTAACGTCATCTATGGATATAGTTAATTTTTTCATTTTATCGCCCCGTTTTGGTGTCGGTAGAAAAATCGACATCCCACTCTTTAAAACATTTTGGGCATCTGAAAACATATACGTTTGGTATATCCATACAAGCACCATGACCGAGAATCCCGCCAAATTCGTCACCAAACTCATATAACGTTTTCGGTTTCCCATGATTCATTCCAACTTTACAATCCGGGCAAACAACCGGGCTTTCATGTTTTGTTATTTTCATCTTACCACCCGTTCTTTTAAAATCGTTCTGATTGGAATATAAACATCTTGTTTCTTACATTCCAATAAATTTTTCTTCAGTTCGAAAAAGTTCATTTTACCACCTTTTTTATTATTTTGAAAACATGGTTTAAACCGTCTACATCAAGACAATAATTATCACAATATTCACAACACCGAAACTCTAAACCGAGTTTTTCTAATTCCAATGTTATTTCCTTCATTTTATCATATTCATCGTTCTCTAATGCAGACTCGTATTTTTCCAACAACGTTGAAATCTTATTCATTCTTTCTATATCCCAATTCATCAGAGTAAAAACATCCAGAATCATCGTTATACCACCGATTTAATTTTTTAATCCAGAAACCGCCCACACTCTTTTTAAACATTCTTTATATGTTGGAAAATGAAAATCTCCTATAAAATCTTTCTCACTTATAAATAATTCTCTGACATCAAATCTGTGACGCATATAAAGATGGATTCCTAAAAATGCACATAGTCTTCGTTTCCAATGCCATGGTGGATTATAATATTTTGATTTTTTCCAACTACCGTCATGAATTGTATCCCATCCAAATCTTTCATGTTTCATTCAACCGCCTCGTTTTGGTAAATAAATATCTTACTTTCAAACGGCTTGTCTTCGATTACTAAATCAAAACCGCCGCATTCGAATCTGTAACTGGTTTCGCCGCATTTTATAAACCCATCGATTTTTAAAAGTTTAATATAAAAATGAACTGAATTGATTACAATATAATTTCCGTATCTTTTCATACCAAATTTCTCCTTTAAGAAATTCGGTATCTTATCCCAAGTATCTTCAATCATTTAATCACCAATAACTTTCCATGCAAAATCCGCTTGGTGTTTAATTGGAAGTCTATCGAATTTTATTCTGTTTGATTCTTTTAATAATTTTCTTATTACCAGGATTGCATTAGCGGTTTGAACGTCTATTAAAACACCGTCTATTTCTTTACATTGATGGTTTTTAATGATTTTTTCTAATGTTTTGTTCATGTTATCGTCTCCAAATACATCTTTTTCTGGTGCAGATATTAACACCGTCTTTTTCAGACAGGATATTAAACCCGCAATTAGTAATATTACAAGTTTTCATGGTAATCATTTGTTTTTTATATACTTTCCAATAAGGAAATAAGCGAATTTAATCACGGTTTCTTTTTTTACTTTTTCAAGCTCTTTAAAACCGCATTCGAGTACATCCAAGACGTTTTCTTCAGAGTATTCGTCGAACAGTTCCGTAATCTTCTTTTCTGCGATTTCTTTTTCCGTTACTTTTTTAACTTTAATTTCCATTCAATCACCCAAGTCTTTACAAAATAATTCGCATGGTCTGAAAGACAATAGTTTTTTATGTTTCCACCCATCTTTTCCGTTGTTCTTGGAACAAATATATATCTCGTTTATAACAGCATAATTACCGTCTTGTTTATGGTCTACTATTTTGTCTGTAAATTTTTTACAATAAAAGCAATCCAAACAAGTAATTTCTTTTTTGAACACGCGTCTAATAGTTTCCAGCATTTAACCGCCTCTAATTGAAATAAATATGTTTTCCGTCTATTCTGCCGTTTAGTAGAATTACTATAAACTCAACGTCCGGCGTTCTTAGTATCCGTGCAGTTTTCATACTGATTCCAAGTACTTTACCGGCTTTAATTGCGTCTTTGTTTTTGTTATAAACCCGTTTAAAGTTTGCGAAACTTTCGCTTATTTTTATTGGTTTTATTTTCATTTCAATACCTCCGATTTAATTTTAGTTATAGTTTCATAAGTTTGGATCATTTTAATCAATTTCCGTTCTGTTTTCTTTTTATCTTCTATATAAAAAGCCAGATAAACAAGAAACATAAAAAGTATTAGTATATTTTCAAATCCAAGCCACTTATAAACTCCAGAGATTGTAATAATCTCTGTTGGATTCGTGTGTCTGATACTATTAAACTGGTTAATAGAGTTATTCAAAAACCCATCCATTTCGTTTATATTCATTTAATCGCCGCTTTAAGTTGATTATATTGGTATTCTGTTAATATCCTATTACCGACTTTATATTTCCGTTCTGGTGTCCCCTTTCTATCTTCCTGTATTTTTTTAATAGTTTTCCGTAAATATTCTTTAACTTTATCGCGTTTTTCTTTGGTATCGAACCATTTTGCGAAAAAGAACCATCCGCAGTCTTCATGAGCTGGTTTGTAAAAATCAACTTCCAAATCTTCTAAAGAACCATCAAAGATACAGCACATAACTCCATAGTATTTCATTCTGATTCCTCCAGGTAAACGAAATGGCTATTACCATCTTTATGCAGACAAACGAATCCACTAACGCCTTTTTGGTTAACGGGTCTCAGGAAATTCTGGTCTTTACAAACAGGCAGACTATTAATATGATTAAGCGGTAAACATTTCTTGGAAAAAGGCGATTTGTTTAATTTCCGTACGAAATTAACTTTCTGTCTGGCTATCTTTCTGGATTCAAGGAATTGGTAAACGTCGTAATCTATAATTTCTTTAATTCCACTGAAGAATATAAAATCGTTTGGTTTATTTTTCTTTGGCATAGTATGAAGTTTTAGTTCTGGAAGTTCAACCACTTCATCCGATCTTAATACGAAAAAATTAGTTGGTTTCATTTTACCATCTTCATTAACGTTATTAAAATCCAAAAAGGACAGTTTTCTCGGTCTTCTTTTCCGTTACACTGCACACCATTTGCAAGATAACAAAATTGATTGTCTCTAATATATTTACTGAATCTGCACCAATCTTTCATTATTTAAAACCTCCATATCTGTATGTCATCTTAAAGTAGTGACTTTAAACAGTGTCTTTAAAATCACTATCAGTAAAAGATTTAACTTCATGTATCTATATTAGTTTTCAGAGTTTATATAGTTTTCTTAATATAAATTATTTCCAGTATATAGAAATAAGATTGTCCAGATACATAAATTTCGGTATCGGTTGGATAATAATTAAAACCCGCAACTATTACAAACCAAATAAAGAATAATATAAGTAATAAACAATACAGATATACATTAACAAAATCTTATGCAAGGATAGGCAAAATCACACACTGGGGTAGTGTCCCCATATATACCCCCTCCGCACACTGTTTATCGTGTTGACAGGTTATATTACTGATAGTGATTTTTAATTTATTTAAGGACTTGATCTTAATAAGAAGTTTAATTTAATCTTATTATTAGTTATATTATTGATTAGTTTAGTTCAAAAATCTTAAAAAAGACGGTAAAAACTGGAAAAAGCCTGTATTTATCATACTTCGTAATAAAAAGTGTGTTTTTTTAGTTGTGTTTGAAAAATACTTTCCCGGTGGTAAAAAAATTATTCGTCATCAGCTGGTTGGTGCCTAAAAAAGTGTATTTTTATAATCGGCATCAGGCATTTTCGGAAAGTGTGTTTTTTTGGGAACTGGCGGTGCAGTTGGGTTTTGCCTTGTTTTAAGTTTTAATTGCTTTTATTGTTTTTCCGTTTATCAGATAAGTATATAAAGGTTGATTACTATAATCTTATTAAGACAGTAAGGATAGGTGTTAAATATGAAAAAAGACAAGAGAGAAAATAAAGAAGCGGAAGTGTCATTGGAATCGATTTTAAGTGACATTTCCACTAGGAGAGATATGGAGGCTGCAAAGTTTGCAGAATCCATAAAGGGGAAGACGAAGGAAGAGATCTGTGAGATAACCGCGTCTGTTAAACCGAGTACAAGCGGTAGAACTGTCGAGGAATTATTAACTTCCCCGACTATAAAGAACCGCGGTATTTGGTTTGGCATCCGCGAGGCGGATTTGTTTGACCGGGTTAATCTGGACGTGCTTGGTTTAAAAGCTGAGAACGTCTTGGGGATGACCGTTTCTGCTATAAAAGGATTGGTAGCGGAGAAAGCTGGGTTGACAATCCACACGAGTGAGAACGGTAGAGGATTTGTACCGATCTCAAAAAGGAGCGCAGCTGATTTGGCGAAAGCTATGACAGTGGAACAGAAAGCGGAACTGTTGAAGCAATTAATGGCTGAAACAGAATCCAAGCCAGAAGAACCGGTTGAAGCAGAATAATCTGGAATAAACGGGTAAATCCCGTTAATTTTTATTTTTTTTAAACCCGTATTATACGGTAAGAAAATCAGCCCCGTATTATACGGTTAAAAAACATATAACCAAATAGGCATGGACTCGTTTTTTTTAAAACGACCCGGGTTATACGGTAAATCGGTTTGGTGTTTGTATGCTTCTGTTGGACTGTAAAAAACCCTAAATGTTCTCGCTTGGTCATGGGTTAATCTTCCCAAATATAATACTGTTCGGTTACAGTTGGCTTTCCCATCTATTTTATGAAAACGCCAATACGGAAAAAACAAATTTCAGTGTTCCGGAAAAAGCCAATCGGTATCAGTTGAGACTTCAGTGTTTTTTTTAAGTGCGTAATACTTTGTATTACTTTTTTTTAACTGTATTACCAATACAAACGATTGGGTATTAATACCGAAAAAACAGACCTAACCCATCCGTGGTTACGATTATAATTCCATTCTAAGAAACTGGGATTCTCTTTCCAAGTGATATTTATTTCTTCTCTCGGGGTTTCGTCACTTGATAGTAATAATTTTTCGTTTGTCTGAAAGTGTATACTTGGATATATATATTTAAGTATATACTGAAACATTATTGAGATCAATAACTGAATTAACAGCGTTTTTGAGGTCATAATGATAATAGTGTGTCACTGTTTATAAACCTGTCTGCTGATGCGTATTATTACAATTATTTCTTTTTTTGTGAGAAATAGAAAGATATATAAAGACAGACTACAAATAAAGGACTATCAAATAAAGAAAGAAAATAATTTCTTTATTTTGAAATAAAAGAAGGTGATAGAATGAATAAAAAAGAAACAACAAACGAGCCTACAATAAGCATAAATAATGTAGGTGAAACGAAGAAGGCGAAAAAAGCAATAGGGCAAGAAGACTTAAGCTCTTTTGAGGTCTATGAACAAGACATAAAAAAAGTAAAAACAGACGAACTAAAGTCTGTTCTAGAAAAGATCGCAAAAAAGCGCGCTCAAAATTACGCGCTCTCTGTTGTAGGGAAGACAAAAACGGAAATCGAAGCAATTAATGATTCGATCAGCGACAAAAAAAAGAACAGGACGCTGTTCGATTTGTTCACAAGTCCTCTTGTGAAGAACAGGCACGTTTGGATACCTGTCTGTATCGATGCAATACTCGATACAGACAATTGCAAAAAACTCGACATGACACAAAGCGAGGTTTTGCGATGTACGACGAGCTCGTACATCGATACGTTTGCGCATAAATTTGATGTCAACCTCTATAGAGGTCAGGGAGTGAGAGGCTTCAAACCTATCTCACAACGCACAGCAGAAGAAATTACAAAAGTTCTTACACCTGCGCAAAAAGCTGAACTAATCAAACAACTTCTTGCAGAACAGAAGGCGATTGAGGACTAATTTTTTTTAGACTAATATATATACTTTAATATCTATTTTACAGTGACTATTCAGGACCAGGATTATACTCTATGATTGTTCAGGATAAGGGTTAACTCTAAAAACATTAAAATCGATAGCAGTAATGTTTTAATAAGAATGTTAAAATCGATTACAGTAAACATATAATTCAGGATAATACTATAAAGTCACTCTAAAGGATAGGGTAAACGACCCTTTTTAGGGTAAATAACGCATTAGGAAATCACAAACAGTAAAGGCACACATTAATTCTCCTAGTAGTTTTATAAATTAATATATTCAGACGCTTAATAGATAGCTTTATAAAGATTAGAATTAAAATAAGTATTCTTGTAAAAAGAAATAAACAAATAATTCTTTTTACAGGGAACTAAAAAAGGGTGATAAAATGAAAGACACAATAA
>Ga0180732_1000952_pt1 | contig 20078 bp, 21 predicted proteins | sample KR11_01MetaG_FD_148674 | JGI IMG/M metagenome (GOLD analysis project Ga0180732, IMG submission 148674) | Groundwater microbial communities from the Olkiluoto Island deep subsurface site, Finland - KR11_0.1 MetaG | ecosystem: Environmental > Aquatic > Deep subsurface > Groundwater | place... | reverse complement strand
CAGTTGATACAAGTGCGGGAGCAGATGAGGGGATTATTGCTAACCCATCACTTACAATTGTCCCAACTGTTGCAGCCGAGATTTTCTACGGTATCGCTTCAGGCCTTGCCGCTCCCGTTACGACCGTCCAAACAGGTAGCACCCATGTAGCAGGCAAAGACTATGGCGCTGACTCGGCAATGTGGGCAAGAAAATCCGTGGCGGGTGGTGGTTCTACAACCATTGGCTATACCGCTGCTTCAGATGATGTTTGCCATTCTGCTTTAGCAATTAAGGAATATACTGCTACAACTTTCTATGCTACTGGAGATGCTATTGCAACAGGACTTGTAGCTACAACCAGAAGTATGCTTCTCAGTACCATAGCCTTAACTGCAACTGGTTTAGTTGCTGCTTCTGCTTCTCTGTTTTATGTTGTTAATGCAGCCCTTACTGCTCTTGGAATTGTCGAGAGAACTCTCCAGATTAATAAAATTATCTCTATTACATCTCTTGGAGTAGCTGGAGGTAGTCGTCAAATTAATAAGATTTTTGGTTTAACAGCAACCGGTATTCCGGCAGCATTAAAACAAGTAAATAAAATCTTTTCACTTACTTCAACCGGAATAGTATCTGCTTCTAATAATGCCACTTTTCTTGTTAATAGTGTAGGAACATCTATTGGTTTAGTTACTGCTTCTGCGTTTGCACATTTTATTGAATTAATTAGCATTACTGCCACTGGAGTGGTTGATATTGTAACTAAATTTATAAGTGGTGGAGGAGAGGAAGAAAAACATAAATGGTTTTCAGGAATACCAACATGGCCTAATTTTGGGAAAAGGAGGTAGTAAAAAATGTATATCTATGATTATGTCGGAATGGCTCTGAACCACCAGAAGATTGTGCCAGGAAATACCGCCACGGGACTTGCGGCAAGTTGCCGTGAATATCTTGAATTCACCCTTCTATGCGATGGTGTAGATGCGGGTAGTACCGAACCTGTTGCTGGAGGGTGGATCGTAGGGCAAACCAGTGGGGCAAGGGCGGTTATTATCAGCGCAACCCTTACTGCCGGAGCATACGGGAACGTCAATGCGAGAGTGACGTTAAGACTAAAATCAGTCAGCGGGACTTTCGCTTCCACTGAAAATATTGGGTATGGCGCAAATCTCGATCATCTTACTGTTCGCACAGGAGCGACACAGGTTCCCGTTACAGACGATTACGCCTACAAAGGAATGTTAGCAAAGGCGATACTTGTTTCTGTCTATGCCAACACAGCCCTTTGCATTTGGAACGGAAGCACGCCAGATCAGACTTCTTTGATAGGGCAACCGCTGGTAGCGAATAGTTCGGTTATGATTCAGGATGCCAACTCGATCCGGGCCTTTAAATGTATCGACTATACGGCTGCTTCGGTTTCAATTGTTCAGATAACGGTTTACTTTTAGGAGGAAGGCGTGAGAGCAAGTATCCCAACTATACCTACTATGGGAAAAAAACATGGAATAAGTGTTGTTGGTGGAGCAGGAAATTATTTAAGGGATACCCAAGGGAATCTTGTCTTAGATTCTCAGGGTAATCCAATCGAGATTATAGGGAGTTGATAAAATGAAAAAGTTAATACTTGCCTTGATGATGTTTCTGTTACTTTCATCCAATGCTTGGCCTGCTGGTATTCTGGATATGACAGAAGATACCACACCTACTACTGATGATATTATTTATGTTATCAATGATCCTGTAGGAGTCCCAGGGGATAGAAAAGTCCAGATCGGCAATCTTTTGCAAATTTGGGTTAATCTTAGTTCCATTAACGCCCTCACCTTTGCTGACGTCTCTATCATAGAATTAACGGGAGTAGGTGGTTCAGCAGTTGTCACAAGTGGGGGAGCAAATAGACTTCTTGGGAGCAATGCAGGTAACACGGCCTTGGAGTTTAAATCATCTCTTACTGGCATAACCCTCGGTGGCTTCACGGCTTCCTATGGGGTTGAGAGTAATGCAAGTGGTGAACTTGTATCAGTTCAACCCACTGGAACAGGGTTAACGGTTAGACAGACTTCTTCAACTCTTATTACTCCAGCCATCACAGCCCCAGAAATAGATGGCTCTACTGCCTTTGCTCTATCTGCCGCACAAGTTTCAAGAACAATTATAAATAACTATGGACAAGCAGCGGCGGATATTAACCTGACGCTTCCTACGGCGGTAGCAGGGATGACCTTTATTGCTATATGCGGAACAACTCAGGGAGCAAATTACTGGAGATTCACAAGTGGATCGGCCAATATCTATGCAAATGTCGGAGCAGGATTAGTTTCTGGGAAGACTTATGTCAGCAACACATCTCCAGTTGCAGGAGATAGAATGTCCTGTTTTACCTTTAAGACAGGTGCAGCCGCTTGGTCATGGATGTGCGGTGTGTCTGAAGGCGTATGGGTCACGGATTAGATTAAGGAGGATTATAATGAAAAAATTTCTTCTTTCGATATTGACAGTGCTGGTATGGGCGGGGACTTCTTACGCCGTAATCAATACGGCTACTAAGGCTGGAAATTGGTCTGATACTACCGTTTGGGATTTGGGTCATGTACCAACGGAAGGTGAGGATGTAGCCTTAGCTTCATATATTGTAGTATGGGATGTTGCGACCATCCAACGCATACCAGCAACTGGATCATTGGGAACAATTACGGCTGCGACGACTGGTACAATTACGATGGACATTAGTAATGCCGCCTGTCTTACTTCCGGAACCTGCCAAATTAATTTTACAACAGCAGCGGCAGGGACGGAACATTTATTTCAGATAATAACTACTGCTACTACCAACGATGTAACTTTCAATGGAACTTCAATAACTGCTTCTGTAGCCACAAGTAGTAAAAATGGAATTCATCATATCATTGGTGGTGGAGCGAAGGCAATCGTAAATGCCAATTTAATCGGAAGTAGTGGAAGTACAGGTGTTGGACTTAGGATTGGTGTTGCTGGAGCATTGGCTACCATTAACGGAAATATTACTGGTGGTGGTTCCGGAGTGGCATATGGTGTGAGTAATGCAGGAAGTTCAACCAGCATAATAACAATAAATAGTGGAACAATTACAGGAGGAAGCTGGAGTACTGCAACTGGTGTTTTTAATCAATCAGGTTCGGCTGCTGCGGTAGTTGTTTCCGCTGGTGTTAAATTGGTAAATTCAACGCAAGCATCTGCAATGGGAGGTTCTTTTACCTGGAATGCTGCTGCAAATGACTACTGGAAAATAGGAACTCTTTATGTAGGAAAAGCTCCTGCGGCTGCGGTTGTTGGAGTTGGAACATCGGTACTTAATAACTCAACAGGGGCTTATGATGCTGGCACTTTAGCAGCAGGTGGAGGAGGAGCATGGGTATTTTAACTCCTTTAACAGTACTTATTTTTCTATTAGTATCTCCTGTTTCCCTTCTTGCTGGAACCTGCTGGAATGGTGGTTCATCTGGCTCCTCTCCATGGAATGTGTTGGATGGAGCGGGTGGGAATCCCAGTGTTGCCCAGGTAGATGTAAATTATTGCATTAATACAGTGGCGAGTGCTGGAGATACCATCAACATCCCTGCTGGAAGTGCAACGTGGACAACATATACAACTCAGCAAAACCTTAACGCAAATATCCATATCACGAAGGGTATAACAATTCAGGGTGCTGGTATCACTAATACCATAGTTACACAAGGTGCGAACGCATGGGCTTTTCAGTATATTCCCTCTGACTTCACACTTAATAATCCTTTTCGTATTACTGGTATTACATTTAACATTAATAGTACGACAAAAGGTGCAATTCGTGTAACTCATCATAGTTCTGATTTGACAATCCAAACAAAAATAAGAATTGACCATAATAAATTTTTAAATGGTGGAACTGGAGCAATAGGAGTTAGAATCAGTGGCATGAGGGGTGTGATTGATAATAATATTTTTGACGGTTTCGTCAGTTGGCCCCTTGGTTTTTTCAATTCTTATAGCAATGGTGAAACATGGTGGGATAATTGGGAAGGTATAGTTTACGGGAAAGCAGATAATAATATATATGTTGAAGATAATATTTTTCAAAACTTGACTGGCGAACTATTTTACAGCCAATATGCCAATCGTGTCGCATTACGTTATAATACAATAACTACATCCGGTGGGTCATACCCGTTTATGGATATGCATGGTAATCAAGGTGCAACCTATATGTATTCCATGTTTGGTGGTGAAATATATGGGAATAAAATAAACATGATTAAAGGGCAAATCCTTGACCAACGTGGAGGAAAGGTTGTTCTTCATCACAATACAGTTATTGGGGCAACTGGGACCATAAATGCTGTAAAAGTTAGGGAAGAAGTATGGGATGGATACAATCCGACAACTAATACACAGCCACAGCATGTATCAGATTCTTATTATTGGAATAACCGTAAAAACTATAATAGTAACTTAGTGACAAGCTACTTATCTCAAAATGTTTGTTCTGATAGTATAGGTGATTCTGCGCCAATTTGCTCAGACATAACACATGGTTACTCGATCAATGAGAATGATGAATGGTATCAAGATTCCGCAGCCTTTAATGGGACGGTAGGTATAGGTTGTGGTACTCTTGCCTCCCGTCCTGCCACCTGCACAACTGGAGTAGGATATTGGGCAACAAATCAATCCTGTTCTGATTTAACAGGTCTTGTCGGGGATTCCACTCAAAGAACGGATGGGATAAATACTTACCTTCAAGGCACTCTTTATAAATGCACGGCAACAAATACTTGGACTCCTTATTACACCCCTTACAACTATCCCCATCCGTTGAGAGGTGAGGGGATAACTCCTCCTTCTGTTATATTTGCTGGACACCCATCCAACCCTTTAGTTTGCACTTCCAATCCAAGAGATGTCCTTATGTCGATCAATACTGATCAAGCTGCAACCTGCAAATGGAGCATAACAGATCAAGCGTATGCTGATATGCCCAACACCTTTTCCACCACAGGGGGGACTTATCACTCGACAACCCTATCTTCTTTGAGTTGTTTAAACAGTTATAATAGATATGTCAGATGCACAGTAGGGGCAAGTCCAAATACAGAATCTTATCCTATATCTTTTTCACTTAAAGGGTTTAATACTTTAGCCATCGGAGCAGGCTCTCAATCCATCACAATTGGTGGAGGGAGTCATTCGATAACGTGGTGAGGAGAATGGAAGTATTTAATGAAATTCCAGAAGAGGATATTCAGACCTATAATGAATGGGCAGGTTATTTCTCCCTTAAACCCAATTTTGTTAAGTGGGCATTATCTCAGTGCGATAAGAAAGTAATAGGTGTTTTTACTGGAAATCAACAAGGGAAAAACGCCAATATTGAGAGAGATTATATTGATAGAATCTTGGGTCTTCATCCCATAGAAGAAAAAAATATGAGACCTAACACTCCGATTAGGGTACTTAGATTTGCCTCCCAAACATTACCGACTGAATCAGAGGCCGGTGGTGAAATTAGAAATACACAATATCCACAGTTTAAAAAATTCTTTCCTTCTTATCTGATTAAGAAAGACATTACGGCACGTAGACCGGCGATTACGATAAGAGACAGACAATTTGGAAGCGATATTGTTGTTGAATTTGTTTCTTATAATCAAGAAGTCCAGAGTCAGGCAGGACATCAGAGATGGAGTATTTATTTAGATGAAGAATCACCATTGAGTTTTTATGAGGAACAAGTCCCTCGACTTCTTGCATCAAACGGCGATATAATTTTGGGGATGACCCCAACGGAATCGTTGACGTGGACCTATGAATTTATATTTGAGAGAGCAAGTGAGATTTACAATTCCCCTACAATTATTAAATATCTTAAAAAGAGAGACGGCATCACTCATAAAGTTAAAGAAGTCATGGATAGAAATACCAATATAGCAGTAATTAGGGCTGCTTCAGACGATAACCCGACCCTCGATATTAACGTCATAGAGGAAAAATATTCAGGGTTGGATGATGTAACGAAAGAGATCAGAAGATACGGTATTTTTCATCAAATATCAGGTGTCATCTATAAAGAATATGACCCTGGGATTCATTTTATAAGCAGGAATAAATATTTTCCAGAAGGGATGCCTCATACCTATCTGAATGCAAGGGGGATTGATTTTCACGAATTTACAAATTGGGCGTGTAGTTGGGTTGCCCTTTCTCCCGATAATGAGGCTTTTATCTGGGAAGAGTATAACCCCTCTCCTGGCAGAATGGTAACGAGGGAGATAGCAAGAGAGATCGCAGTCAGGAGTCAGGACTACCATTATCCGTTAAATCTTGTCGACCCCTGGGCTGCAAAGACACAGGTTAATACTGGTCAAACGTGCCTTGATGATATAAACCGTGCCTTCCACGACTTTAAAAAAGAGGGGTTAGGTAGTGGGGGATACTGGCAGACGTGGGATACCAAGAATCTAAGGGGAAGAGACATTGTTAAGGAAAGATTACAAAATTCAAGAAAGATAGGGAAACCTTTCAATAACAGAGTTGTTAAGGATGGGGTGGAATCTTATCTGCCGACCCTTTGGGTTCTTGATAATTGTGTTCATACGAATTATGGTTTCAGGAACTGGAGACAGGAGCAATGGGCGAGCAGGGAATCCTTAATCACAAAGGAAGAGAAAAACAAGGCTCAAGATAAATATTCACACTTTCCTGTTACGATAGAATGTATTTTCAAAAATGATGCTTTTAGGGTGGGTAGATTCAGGAATGTATTGCCTAATCAGAGACGTTCAGGGATCGAGAATTACATGCAGCCGAGATGGTAGGAGTATATATGACAAAGGAATCTAAACACAAATTTGATGAAGACGTAGAAAACCTCTTGTGTAAAGATTTGGTTGATGGGGAATATTCCGTAGGCAAAAGAGCGAAAGAAGCCGACCTGTTGGATTTTGAAGCCTTAATCGCCATGCTCGAAGGTAGACGGGACGAAAAAGATTATGAGTGGATGAGTGATATTAATATTCCAGAAATGTCGTCAATTATGAATACAGAAATGGCCAGTTGGGCTGGACAGAATTTTAAAACAAGAGATTTTGTAGAAGTAAAACTTGAAGGGAATGAACCAGATGACAGTAAAAAATGTATTGCCGCAAAAAGAACTCTTAACCAGACATTGAACAGAAGAAAATTGCACCATTACATTAAATATATTCGTGGAAGGTTGATAAATACCTTGTATTCAGAGGTCTATGCACTCTGTTGGTGGGAAAAGAAAGTAAACCCTAAAATTATTGGGTATAGGGATAAGGTAGAGGAACTTGGTGTTGATATTGAGGGGAACGAGATAACGAGTGAAGACCAGATTCCTGCTACAAATGTCATCCAAGAACCTGTCATGGGAAAGGAAATTGTTTTTGACCATTTCAATTACGACATTCTTCATCCAGCAAATGTCGTTACGGATAATAAATATTGCTATTCCGTCCAGGATAAGGATTGGATATACATAAGGTCAGAGACGAATTATGAAAGTCTAAAAACACAGGAAAAAACGAAGGGATATTTTAATCTTGATTTGGTAAAGGAACTTCAGTATCCACCGGAAACGGAGGAATCAAAAGAAACCTACAATAAGGATGAGGGGAAACCCACTTCTGATAAAGTTGTAATAAAATATTTTGATCGACTTATGAGATTTGGAAAGTCTTGGGCAAATGTTAAAAGCAGAACGGAAGACGATTATCCGCTGGAGATAACCCCAGGGTATGACAAGGATGGAGAGATTCCAGAGAAGGCTGAATTGATTGATACAATAATGGAATTTGTTGTTTCGGGGAGTTCAAAGATATTGATAAGATTTCAACCCAATCCCTTCAGGGATACCAAAGGGGAATCGTATAAACCGATTGCCAGAGGGTTATGTTATATTCACCCGACAAAGGATAGCGGATTATCAGATGGAAAGAATTTAAGGGAACTTCAGATTGCGGTGAATGATAACTTTAACATGGGACAGGATAGGGTTAAGTTGGCTACTCTTCCGACAATGAAAGGTAAAAGATTAGCCATAGAAGATAACAGCACAATTTATTTTGAACCACAGCATGTAATGCAACTTGAGAATACCGAAGATTTGGTTGAGTTTAAGTTGAGTGATAACATAGAGGGTTCCCTTAAAATGCAGGGAATGCTTGCCAGTAAGATGCAACAGGTTTCTGCAATCTATCCGACAACAATGGGGCAGTTGCCAGAAATGGCTTCGACAACAGCTACGGCAGTGGCGGGGGCCGAAACGAGAGGAAATGCAAGAGAAAATTATAAATCCCTTACACACGAATATACTTTTCAGTTAGATCACTACTGGATTATTCTACAAATGACTTATCAGTTTGCGGAGGAAGAGACAGCAGTGAAGATGATGGGAGATGTTGCCCAATACTATGATGCAGATGCGGACTATGCTTATAGTCCAGTTTCAAGCAATATAGAAACTCAATATAATAAGCACAGGAAACTTCAAATTATCGACCAGTTTATAGGAAGATTAGTTCAATTTCCTAATCCTAATACTACAAAACTTTTGAATTATTTATTAAGCCTGTCATTTGAGGCGTTTGACAAAGAGTTCCCTGAATACAAGAAATACCTTTTGGATGAAAGGTTTTCTCCGCAACCCGAAGGTGGTACTGGTGGAGGAGAACAAATGGGGAAACTTTCCGCCGTGCCGACAACGAACCAAACTGGAACTCCTCAATCTTCACAGGAGCAGATGACAAGGGCAGGATGGAGATAAATGGAATTTGAGACATTAACTACTACCGAGATTGAAAAATATCTCAACATGATGGGTAAACGTGGAGGGGAGATTCTATCTATCTTGGGTAGATTACATCCCACCTTTGAAACCTATATTAACACAATGGTAGGGAGGGAAGTCTTAATAGCCGACATTAATAGAATGGGAGAACTTCTTGAAAAGATTTATAATGAGGATGCCACTCCAGAGGAAAAGGCAGAATTTAGATATTTAAAAAAAGTTAGATTACCCAACATAATGGGTAAGTTAGATGCATATTTTAAGAAGGTAAACGAGATCAAAAAAGTCATAAAATAAAGGAGGTTTTATGGTAGAGGAAATCAAGGAAAGCCCCGAAACCAAGGAAACCGTTACAGACAAAGTAACCGATGAAGCCTTGGAATCCGCTTTAGAACAACCAGAAACGGTAATAGAACCAGAACTGGAAGTAAAGGTAGAACCAGAGGTAAGGAAAGAATTACCTTCCGATCAGGAAGAACGAACAAGGCTTGGAAGACACCTTAAGAGGCTTGAGGAAAGATTGGATAGGGATAAATTAGAAAGAGAAAACCTTAGCCAAAAATTTGATGAGGTTATTTCCCGTTTTGACCGTCCACCGAGAGACGAGAGTCCTTCCGAAGATGCGGATGAAGTTATCGCAACGGCGGCTGATGTTCGTAGGATAGCCAGGGCGGATAGGATAAAAGAAGAACAGGAGAGGACAAGAGATCAAGGGCAATACGAACAGAATTACATTAGGACATTAAGGAATTTTGAAAGGGATAATCCAACCTTTCACCAAGAGATATTTAAGGAAATGATGGCAAATTTCAATGTGAGAAGGAGTAATGACCCCTCTCTTGACGCAGACCTTAATTACACCAAGGCTAAATCTGCTGTTCTTGCTAAGAAGATAAGTGCTTCAGGCCCGAAACCAAATGTGAAGGGTGGGAAGGATACTGCTTCAACAGATTTAAGTATTGAATCGAGGGATATAGCTTCAAAGGGAAAAGAACTTAAACTTGACCCACTTGCTGAGTCTTTTGTTAGGTCAACGGGAATGTCTGAAGAAAGCCAAAGAAAAGCTATGGGCCAAAAATGAGCGTTAACTCAAACAGATATGGTCGTTACAGAACCACAAAGTTACGCAAAACCCCAAGCGGAAAACCTGTTCCAGGCGATCTTGAGGATGCTAACCGTTTCTTTAAGTGCAAACATTGTGGTTTTATTAACGATATTGAAAGAAATACTTTAAGTGATGGCGATGGGATTACTCAGTCAGATGTCCCCGATATTTCATACGGTAGTGCGATGACTGGGGATCCATTATCTACCTATATTCACGTAGATGATATGTTCACCCTTTTACAACTCGGCGCTGATGGAAACCCTGTAACAGATTACAGGCATAATAATTATCCTGTCATTGTCGGGGGCTGTAGTTTATGTGGATCGCAAAATTGGCGATAATTTAAAAAATCTAAAAATGGAGGTAAAGAATATGTTTAGAATTGCCGAAGGGCCAAGTAGAACTTTCTGGGTTGCTGGTAATGGAACTGGAACCTATTATATAGGTCAACTCCAGAGTTATCTGGCTGCAAATGCAGCGGCTACTCCTGGCACAATCGTTCCATTAGCTGTTCCGGCAGGAGCAGCAGATACTACAAACAAACAGATTCCGGCAGGTATAGCGGTTGGGTTTAATAGTCGGGTTCAGACTTCAAACTCAGGTGGACAGTATTCCACTGCCGTAGTTAGTTCTGCCAATCAGTTAGCAAGGGATTGGATGTTTCAGGAAGGTATGTATGTAAAAGGTGATCCTCAACTACTCATTCAACTTGCGGAAATACTCCCTGAGACGATTATTGAAGGAGACATTCGGAATGCGGCAATAGGAACCGCCCCGACTCTTCTTACCGTTTCAGCCAGTACGGATGCAGATGGGATGATCTCTGTAGGTGTAACGACCAATGCCACTCAGTTTACTCCTGTAGCCCATAAATGCACAATTTATTGCCGTTCAGGAAGAAACGCAGGATTGTATCGTGTAACGAAGGATACCAGTACGACTGTTCCTCAAGTTACAACTGCATTCCCGTATAACGTGGCAGTAGGGGATACGTTTGTGAGAGTTCCTTTTAAACAGGGATTTTCAGGGGTTTATATTGGTTACGGAGTCCCTGGGATGGCTGTAGATTCAGCGATAGAGGATGCTGCTAACACCAATTTTAGTGTGATGATTTACAAAATGGATTTATCGGTCGCATTAAAGGAGACGGTGCAATTTAGATTCGCAACGACTCACTTTGATGTTCTCAGAGTATAATCTCAGTAAAGGAGGGAAAAAACAATGGCACACCCGATTTTAGAATCTGCGTTTCCAAACTTGTTTGATAAACGAATCAGAGAAGTGCAGGAGAACGTATGGGAGGATCTGACTAAAACAGAATCCTTTCTCGATCAACTGTACCGAGTTATAAAGAGTGATAGTGCAGTAGAGGAATTTGCCGCAGTTGGGGCTGTCCCTGATATTCCTGAATTCAATGGAGTTCTTCAGTCTTTACCAGTTTATCCTGGGTACTACAATAAGATTGAACCCAAAGAGTTCGGGGCGAAGTTAATGTGGGAACGGAAATTTATCGATGACAAGAAGTTCCCTGTAATGATGGCCGATGCGGAAGGTCTGTTCACTTCTGCTTTTAGGGTAAGGGAAAAGTATGCCGCAAAAGGGTTTAATAACGCCTTTTCCGCTGCTTTTACCTTCCTAACATCAGAAGAAGGAGTTTCATGGTGTTCAACGGCTCATACCACAAAATCAGGTGCGGCAACTACAACTGGTTTTGGAAATTCAGGAACATCCGCTCTTGATAAAACCAGCGTAGCGGCTACCTATTTGTTAATGAGAAGGTTCAAGAACGACATTGGAGAAAGAATCTCCATCAATCCTGACCTGTTGATTGTCCCTGATACTCTTGGGGACAAGGCAGACGAGATTGTTGGAACTCCTGCCGGCCTCTATTCGGCTGAAGGGACGATCAATGTTCAGAAAGGAAGATTTAAGGTCATTCGGTATCGGTTGTTAGACGATACTTCGACCAAGAACTGGTTTATGGCCGATTCCAGAATGCTGAAGAGAGTAAATCTTTTCATCGACAGGATCAAGCCGGAGACCGATACGGACATTGACAAGAATACACTCATGACTATGGTTAGCATCTATTTTCGGTTAGGATGCGGGCCAATTTCTTGGCAATGTTTATATGGCCAACAAGTTTCTTAATGATTTCAATATGTTAGAGATTACAAAAAATGGTCTTGACTGATACCGGCATATATGCTAAAATATAATCTATAATCCAATGAAGAAAGGAGAATAGATTATGTTTTCACATCAAGACTACAAGGACAAAGCAAGGCATGGTGGCAAAAGGAGGATTCTTCTTGAAAGGTTTGGTCCAGTTTGTGCAATGTGTGGTGAACAATTTGAAAATCGTAAAATTGCGGTTCACCATTTACGAGATAAGGCTGACCATAAATTTCAAATCCTTCTTTGTTTATCATGTCATACAAAACTTCATGGGGGGACAGAAAGAAAACCTGTCTCTCCTGAAGAGTTACTGGAAGCGATTAGTTCATCTCCAACACTTACCGAGGTTCAAAGGAAATTTGGTCTCAGTAAACATGGGCTTCAGTACAAAAGAGAAAAATATGGATTATTGGAGAAGCCTTGTTCTGAATGTAAAAAGATGTATAAACCCAAAAAAGGTTTTCCCAAATATTGTTCTCTGGAATGTGCTGAAGTAGTAAGAAAAAGGAAAGTGTTGGAGGGTAGGGAACGCAATAAGGAAACAAAGAGACAAACGGATAAGTTATATTACGAGAAACATCGTGAGGTAAGAATTGCAAGGCAGAAACAATATTATGAGAGAAACAGGGATAAGGTTCTTGAGTATCACAAAGAACTTTATTTAAAACGAAAACCTAAGGGGGGTGGCTTTCTGACGAGGAAAGTCACCTCCAGCTTAAAGGAGAATTGAAGGATGGAAATTACCGAATTAGAGAAATCTTATATTGCAGGCTTTTTCGATGGAGAAGGGTCTGTAATTGTAAGAATGGCTCATCATAAAAATGGAAAATTATCATATGAACTTAATATTTCCATTGGCCAAAATACGTTAGATGTTTTGAAATTTATTCAAAGCAAATTTGGAGGAAGAATAGCAAATCCAAATTATGGTCATATTAAACAGAAACATTGTCCCGATTTAAGAATGGAATCTATTAGGGCTTCCATATTTCTTGAAACAATATTGCCATATTTGAGAATTAAAAATAAGCAAGCAGAGTTGGCAATTATGTTTCAAAAATTATTATTTCCCAAGTGGGCAAAAGGTTTGCCAAAAGTAAAAGTTACAAAGGAGAATTGGGAAAGTAGGCAGAAATATTATGAAGCTGTTAAATTTTTAAATCGGCCTAAATTTGAAAGATTGGCTGAAGTTGAACAATTTGAAAATTAAATAAAGGGCATCCAAAACCTGACGAGGGTTCGGTTGCCAGCTTCGTTTAAGTGGAGGGTTTGATTCCCCCAGCGTGTGCATTAGACAGGGCGGACGCACTGAATAAAAAAGGAGAAGAAAATGACAATATCACGATTTCCTCATGGAATTTCAAGTTTTGGTGTTCCAGTAATGCCAGGGATAGACTGGGGTATTGGAATTGGGAATATTTATTGGGTAGTTGCTGCCAAAGAGAGTACCAATCTTTGGTATGACAATTTAAGAGAAAAAGTAGACGATGACCATATCTTTGCAACATTACAGGAAGCTCATGATGCTTGTACGAGTGGTCAGAGTGATACAATCTTTGTAACCCCTGGTCTCTATACGACAACCACACAGACAAATCTTACCAAGAACAATATCAACTATGTAGGCACTGGTGGCCCGAACAATTTTATAACTGCCGCTGGAACAATAGCAAGTCGTGATATGCACAATGTTACTATCTATTGTGATACTGCGGCTGTTCCGTGGACTGTGAAAGTAACTGGCTATAGGAACAATTTCTATGGTATGGATTTTGTTAATTCTGGTGCAGCAGCCACAAATCTTGGTGCCGTTAGAGTTGGTGGTATTACAACTAATACGGCTTATGGAAATTATTTTAGCCGTTGCACTTTTCATGGTTGTATGGATACAGCCCAGAACACCATAAGCAACTGCTCTTTGGATATTGGTTCTGGAGCCTCAAATTATATGTTTGAGGAATGTATCATAGGTCAGAATACCTTTGGTGGTGATAGGGCTGTAGCGTATCAGGGTCATTTACACTATGGTGGCACGGGGGATTCTGGTGCTGCTGCCGGTGTTGGCCCACAGAATGGAATGTTTAGAGATTGTTTGTTTCTTTCTCGAAGTGCTGGAACGATTACTGTTCCGATGGTTAGGGTAGGTAGCGGGACTGGTGTTCCTACCGGTGATGAGGCAATGGATAGGGTACATTGGTTCATTAGATGTACATTCCAAAACTATATGGCAGCTGCGGCAGCCAATCAGACTACTGTATTTGATGATAATTCTTTATCGTGGCATCAGGTCGGTATAGTTGATTGTTCGGCACATAATTATGCTGAATGGCGTATAGTAAGGGCAGGTCAAAATCCTCTTGGTTCTCTTATGTATTCAGTTAATATGCCCGTAACAAATGTTGCGAATGCTGGTATTGCCGTAGAGCCAACATCATAATAAATTATGGGGTGGGATTTTAAATCTCACCCCATTTTAAAGGAGAGAATATATGGAAAAACTTGAAGTGTTAAAAGAACCTGGAGGAGCAGAGATAAAAATTCACATCATACTGCTTGAAGAGAAGGTAAACGAGATCATAGACCTTCTGGAACTTACAGAGAAAACAGTGAAACAGCCGTTTATTGCAAAGGCTAAAAAATTCTAAAAGGAGGTATTATTTATGCAGGTTGAGGGACGAAGTGTAGATGGAAGGGTAAAGAGGGTTTTGAGTGATGAACACAAGAAAAAAATGGTAGAGGGAAGGAAAAAGTATTGGGAGACAAAAAAGAACGATATTTTTAATATGGTTCCAATTATAGAGAAATTAGATAAACTTCCAATACTTAAAGTTTCCTCCAAAACTGTTTCTTCTCCGGTTGCCCCTGAAATAATCATTCCCAAAAGGGACATGAAAATCTTTGGGTCTGTGGATCGGGACAGCAAGGGGAAGATTACATCAGAGTTTCCGGCCTGGTATTTCGATCAGCAAAAGGATGAACTGGAGAGAGGTATTGCACAGGACGAAATGGCATTGGATCAAGAGGCAATCCCTTATCCTGCAAAGGCAAAGTTCAGGGAGAAGTTGTCTCAAAGAAAAGAAAGGTTGAGCAAGATTAACGAAGAAACCCCCAAATTAAAGGGGTCTGAACAGGATGCAATCCTTAAAATGAGAGGGGAGTTGGGTGAATCCATCGGAGAAGCTCATTTTACCAGATCGCAGAGGGAAAAAGGTTTAGCAGATGCTCACGAAGAAGTTAGGAGAATGACCGAACCTATCATAAGGGTGACAAGTGACTGTCAGGCTGGGTTTATAAAAGACTGTGGGATCACGATAAGGGATGGAAAAATCACAAGGAATGAGGCTGAAAAGGTTTATAAGATTGCCTCTAAAATGCTGGAACAGCCGACCGACATCGAGTATTTAAGGAGAGATTAATGAAGAAAGTCATAAGGAAATTAAGTCAAGCGTATAAAAAACTCTTACCGAAGTATGGTTATTGTCCAAATTGTGAAGAATTTTTATTTGACGATATTCCTATGTATGGATCATTACTGTGTCCAACATGTAAATGGGCAATTTATAGAAATCTGGAAAAACCGATAAAACCATAAGGGGACTAAAAATGGATGGTCAATCATATTTAAGAGAACTTCGGCAGGTCTTATCCGAACAATCTACTTCGGTATGGCTTGACCTAAAGACAGCTTACGATTGTGGTTATCAGGCTGCCTTGGCAACTGCTGCCAGGACAAGTGCCTTCAGGACAACTCAGTCCATAACTTCTGTTGATGGCACATCCTCATACAACCTCAACCCTAACTTTCTAAAACTTTATCTGTCAAGCGATCAGAACAAATACTTCATCAAATATAACGATGGGAGTAACACCCATTTCATCTACTTTGATGCTTATGATTCAATCGTATTGGCAAATAACACTACGGAAACCTCTATCCCAAGTCGTTTTTCAATCATTGATGCCTCCGAAGTTACCCAAGTTACAGGGACGGCTGCCTCTACCAGTGTAATGAGTCAATCCTATACGATATTTGGGACGGGCGGGGGAGAATCTACCCTCAATGGCACTGATTTGAGCACCGTCAAGGTCGGGGATTTAGTCCACAACACGACTGATGGCAGTCATGGGGTAGTTGTAGCCATAACCTCTACAACTGCCGTTGTATGTGCCTTATTCGATGGCACACTCAACTATTTCACGTTAGGGGATACCTATATCATCAATCCACAGGGTAGGTTGAGACTGATTATTGATCCTACTTCTTCAACCTCTGGACATACCATTACCGTTCCTTATATCCAGAAGCCTGATCCAGTGTATTCTTATTACAGGAGATACAACTTTGCCCCTGGATTCCAGTCTGCACTGGTTAAATATGCCTCTTGGTTACTCAAATATCGGGATAGGGAACTGAATTACGGGGATGCCTGGTACAAGTATTGGGATTTAACTACAAGACAGTTAAATGCCGATTTGCAACAGGGGATGAGGAAAGTCGGTTTTGGTGTGAATTTCAATAAGCCAGCAGGAAGGTCGGGGACATTTAAATAATATGCCAGAAAAATCTATCCTAAAATATGTGAATATTCCCCTTAGTGGAAAGCTAATAACGGCCATTGATGGAAGTTCGTTGGCTGAAGGGGATTTCCAAGTCTTAAAGAATATGAGATATGGGGATATAACCCCTAAGTCCATTACTGGAATGACCAAGATCAATACCTCTGTAATCAATGCAGATTATCTCAAACCGAGGGCTGGATTCCATTTCAGAAAGAGTCAACCCGCTGAATCTCATGTTCTGGTGCAGGCATTTAAGGCTGATGCAACATCCAAAGTATACGAAAACATTACCGCAATCCCAAGTGCAGGGAATTTTACTGCAACCGAAATATGGTCTGATACCTCTGGAGCATTGACAGGGGAATTCAGCAATGCCCCAGATGGGTGTGCAACTTATGCCAATGGCAAGGATGCTTGCGTCTGGGGGGGGAGTGAATACCGTTGTGCAGGGTTTATTTTAAAAAGCACCTCTGTTGCAGCTACTGGAACCTTGACCTCTTCTGGAGTTGCCCCTACGGATGGGGATACGGTTACTATTGATGTTAAGGTATATACGTTCAAAACAGCATTGACTCCAACGGAGGGTGAAGTTTTAATAGGTGGGAGTGCGGCAGTTGCCCTCGATAACCTAAAGTCTGCCGTGAACCACACGGGAACTCCAGATACAGATTATAAATGTGCGGCAGTCCATCCTACCGTTACTGCCACTACTAACGCAGATACGACACAGGTATTTCAGGCAAAGACGGCAGGGACTTCGGGTAATAGCATAGCCACAACCGAGGTTGCTGTCACTTTAACTTGGGGTGCGGCAACTCTTACTGGTGGACTGGATGAGGGAACTACATACTTATATGATAGCACGGAACAAATAAACAATACAATCAATGATAGTTTAAACAGGGCAACCCTCAGTGTAAGTCCGGCTTATGTTTATGTGGCTTCCACAAGACCCATCAAGGGGGTTAAATTCTATGTTTCAGTTGCTAATACGTCAGCCGCAACAGTAACCGTATCTTACTGGGCAAATTCTGTCTGGACAGCCGTTACAACCCTTGACGATCAGACAGACTTGGTTGCTGGTAAAACCCTGTCCTTATTGGCGGGAACCAGTGGTTGGATAACCTTCGATACCACGGTTGCTGTTGCCAAACCAAGAATCATTAACAACGTCTATGCCTATTGGTATCTATTCACATTTACAGGAATAGATGCCACTACCTCCATTTATCATGTTACCCTTGATGGTCCTTTTCAGCAGATGGTTGACCTCTGGGATGGTAACGATAGACCGGTTTTGTCTTACATGAAAAATATAAGTGGCGCATATACTGATGAGACTTATAATGTTTTAGTTCAGGATTATGTGGCCGCAGCAGTTTTAACCTATTCCGATATAAGTTCTTTGGCTACGGCCAGTTTTCTGGTCTGTGGTTTTGCCGAAAGGATGACAGGAATTGGATTTAATATTGTTACCGGAAAAGCGAATACCGCTGCTTGCATTATGACTGTTTCTTACTGGAATGGAACGGCCTGGACTTCGGTAGGCACGATAGATGATGGCACAAGAACCGTAGGAACCTCTTTTTCTAAAAGTGGGTCTGTTACCTGGGATGCCCCCGTTGCTTCGTCTGAATTCAAGAGTTCCATATCAACCGGCGATCTCTGGCACTATTATAAAATATCATTTAATGCGACGTTAAGTGCAAACGTTTATCTTGATGCTGTTACTGGAATACCGGCCCAGAAAGTCGTAACCGGATATTCCTGGCCTGTTGTGTGGCAAAATAGGGTTTGGTTATTGGATGAAACTTCAAACAAAAGAAACTCTGCATTATGTTCTGGTCAAGATACAGTCGTTATTTTTAATGGAAGTGATTCTACGACTTTATACTTCGGGAATGAAGAACCTTTAATGTGTGGAGCAACCTTATTTACCAGATTCGGAAGCAATATTTATGACAACCTCATCATACTGAAAAAAGACGAGGCATGGTTGGTAGATGGAACTGTTCCACAAGACTATAAGAAATACAAAATCGGAGATAATACCGGATGTGTTGCCCCAAAAACATTAAGGTCTTGCGATATGGGTTATGAGATAGCCCCTGGATTAACGAAACACGTCCTTATCTGGCAGGCAGAAAATGCCGTAGTCATATTTGATGGAAATGTGATAAGCCCGATAAGCGGAGATATTGCTAATTATTTTGATAGAACAAAATCTGAGTTTATTCCCGATTTGATGAAGGGTAGTTCAACCGCTTTCTACGATGAATCCAGATACGAATACCATTGGTGTTTTGCGAGTGGGGCAGGTGCAACTACATTAAATAAAGAGTTCGTTTATAGTCTTCTTAAAAGGAAATGGTTTGAGATAGATAGGGGAACAGGGAAGTATCTACAAATAGGATTTTCAGTAAAAGATACAAACGGGAATAACTTTAATTATGGAGGAATTGATACGGGATTTATTGAAAGACTTGAGTATGGAACTACGTTTGACACCAACAGTATCGTAAGCCAATTTAAGACACTCGACATTCCCTTTGGTGGATATAATATTGAAACAGCAATTCGACATTTTAGGTTAATTGCCGTAGCCAAAACCACGACTACGAATACTGTTTCAGTTACCCACTTCGGGGATGGGATTAATACAAGTTCTTCCGCTTCCATTACCCTTGCGGTGAGGAACACGACAAATAGATTTGTAAGGTCAACTAAATCTGTTAATTGGGGGAACTTCCTTTTCCATAGTATTCTCTGTTCTTTGACAACAGATAATGAAGCTGTGGCTTTCGAGCCAGTGGGATTGGGAATCATGCACGAAATTGTGAGAGAAAGTGTTTTATAGTATAACTATTCTAACAAAGGAGGTTGAAAATGAAAGAACCACGGATTCTGCAAATTGCTCCAGTTCCTTTTGTAGTAAATTATGTAGGATATGATTTTGAAAAAAAGGAAGCATATAGATGGCCTATTTTGGGGGTGGCATTAGTCGAAGGATATATGGATGAAGAAACATATACTTATATGGAATTTTTTTCATCAGATTGCGAGGGTGGTATTGATTTAGAGAAAGAATGTGTACCAGATGATCGTTTGGGTTATGAATTTTATGGAAAAGAACAGGATTGGACTCCACAAATAAAAAGGTTAATTGAGAGAAAAGAAAAAAAGACTAAAAAAACCGTTACGTAAGATGAAATAAGTATAGGAGGAAGAAAATGGCTGTCTACGACACACCTTATTACGGAACTCGTCGAAAGGCTTTAACCGGTGAAAGTTATGGCCCCTATTACGGTATGAGTTTAACTGGAGGTGGGGCATTGCCAGCCGACGAAGGTAGGAGGGCTTTACCACCCGAAATATCAGACAAGTATCAAGCAACAGGGACTCCTGCGATAACAGAGGGTGCAG
>Ga0180732_1000951_pt1 | contig 20084 bp, 13 predicted proteins | sample KR11_01MetaG_FD_148674 | JGI IMG/M metagenome (GOLD analysis project Ga0180732, IMG submission 148674) | Groundwater microbial communities from the Olkiluoto Island deep subsurface site, Finland - KR11_0.1 MetaG | ecosystem: Environmental > Aquatic > Deep subsurface > Groundwater | place... | reverse complement strand
TAACACACCCTCAGCTAAAGCTGGGTAGAAAAATATTATACGCTTTGCGTATGTGCCGATAGGCTTAATTTAGAATTAGTTAAAATAGTCAAATATGAACCCCGTTAGACATTAATTACATCTAATTAAATTGGAATATGTTTTACGAGGGATAAAGAAGTTATTATGTTAGAAAAACAACAAAAAATGTCTAACGGGGTGAAAGGATTTTATCTTTACGGAATTTGTCCCGTTTTGAAGTTAGAAAGATCGCGGGATATGGAAGCGGATATAAAAGGCATTGACGATGTTGGAAAGGTTTTTTTTGCGCCTTACAATGATATAGCGGCGGTAGTTAGCGAGGTTTCTTTAAAGGAGTTTGACTCCGAGGAAATTGAAAAAAAGGCAAAGGAAGATTTGCAGTGGATAAAAGACAAAGCTTCGCGGCATGATGAAGTTATTAAGGCGGCAATAAAACTAGACGGAGATTCACTTGCGATTATTCCTATGAAGTTCGGGACTATTTTTAAAACAAAAGAAAGCTTGTCAGACTCTTTGAGAAAAAATTATTTAAAGTTCAAAAAACTTCTTGAAGTCCTAGAAGGAAAAGAAGAGTGGTCAATGAAAGTTTATCTAAAGCCGCGGCTTTTGGAAAGCGAGATTAAAAAAACCTCGGCGATTATTAAAGAAAAATCAAAAGAATTATGTTCCATGCCTGCCGGCAGAACTTACTTTTTGGAAAAAGAGATAGACGAGTTAGCCGCGACAGAAGCTAGAAAATCTATAAGCGGTTACATTTCCGTTTTTCTTGAGAAGATTAAACCGCTTGCCGAAGAAGTAAAAGAAAATAAAATTCTTGAGAAAGAGATAACGCAAAAAAGAGAGCCGATGATTTTTAATGGAGCGTTTTTGGTAAAAAAGGAAAAGGTCGACGAGTTTCAAAAGGAGATTCAAAAACTGCGAGCCGGATATGAAAAAATAGGTTTTGCCTTTGAATCAAGCGGTCCATGGCCTCCGTATAATTTTGTGTAACTTATTTTATGAAGCACCCGCAAATTAAAACTCTAGAAAATATCGCGACTCCGGAAAGGCCACCCATAGAGGAGCGGACTACTCTCGTGGACGCTTTGGACAAGGTCTTGGAAAAAGGAGCGGTTGTAGATGGAGAAATCGTTATACGAGTCGCTGATGTGGATTTGGTGTTTGTCGGCTTGAAACTTCTGATCACTTCTGTTAGCAGAGCGGAGAGCTTGAGGAATGGCCAGGAAAATCAGGCCGTAACCAGCGAAGATATGGAGTATATGCGAATTTTAGAAAACGAGATTAAAAGGGCGGAAGAAAATATTCCCAGAATAATTGACGCGGGAAATCCAAAGAAAGCTGAAAAAGGAATTGCCCAGCTGGTTTTGACTCTCGTTAAATTGATCAAGGATTTGATGTACAGAGAAGCAAGGCGAAGAATCAAAAAAGGAAGTCTTTCTGAGGCCGAAATTCAAAAATTAGGCTTAACTTTTAAAGCCCTGGATAAAAAAGTTGAAGAGATAAGAGCCATCTTTGGCTTGGAAGATGGGGAATTGAATATAGATCTTGGGCCATTAGGAAAATTGATGTAAATAAATGTAAATAAAAAAACTATGAGTGAACAAATAACACATTCGATTCAGTCAACTAACTTAGCCGATATTTTGGAGAGGGTTTTGGACAAAGGAATTGTGATTGCCGGCGACATTCAAATTAAACTGGCCGATGTTGAGCTTTTGACTATTAAAATCAGATTGCTGATTGCTTCGGTTGATAAGGCAAAAGAAATGGGCATAAACTGGTGGGAGACGGATTCCTATCTTTCTTCTGAGGCAAAGGATAATCCCGAGTACTCGGGAGAAAAAAGGAATATTGAGCTTGAGGAGCGAGTAAAATCCTTAGAAAGAGAATTGGTTAAAACCGAAGTTAGAGCCAAAGCCAAAGTTGAAGCCAAAAAAGCCAAAGCCAAAGCCTAAAAAGCGTAAATGATTTGTCTTATAAGAGGAGCGACAAACGAAGCGGTTAGCGGAGTTTGTTATGAAAGCGGAAAAGTATTATTTTTACGATATTCCATAACACGCTCCGCTCCACTGCGTGTGTCGCTCCGTTGACATAAAGCGCTTCATGTATGCGCGAAGCCTAATTTACCGCTAAGGAATTTCAATATCACGGAGTCCTGACGAAAGTCAGGAAGAAGCATCGGCAATTCTTTTGAAACTCACTAATTTTACGAAACTTTCAGCCCAAGGCTGATGAGCCTTGGGCTCACATCCCGACTTTCGTCAGGACTCCAAATCGCGCGTTGCGTATGTGTTGAAAACGGGTCATACGCAATTTAGTTGTTTTTCCTGATAATCCCCTCCTCAGATGAGGAGGGGTAGGGGTGGTTGATTGAAGTATCGCAGAATTATAACTCACAATAAAAATATTGAAGCGTCTTCCATCTTTTTGCTGTAAGTTTTAAATTATCCCGCATTCACAACCACCCCTGCCCCTCCTTTAAAAGGAGGGGATTATAAAGCTTCGCTTTATTAAAGATAATTTGCTAAACCGCTAAATTGCGTATGACCCGTTAATTCTTTTAAATAATTAACGGCAAACTCAATGTTTCCGACAATTCCCCTGTCCACTTCTTTTTTATCCAAAATATTAACTCTGATGTCATCATTGAAATAAACGCAGCGAACTCTTGAATTGCCGATGTATTTATGCGGATTCTTCGCGAAAAATAACACTCCCGCGTTGGTCATCCCGTCGGCGGTCAAAACTTTTAAATTCTTCAAAATATCTTCTCTTTCCAGATTATAGGAGATTTTTGACAGCTTTAAATAATATTCAAATTTTTCATCGTCAAAATCTTTAAAATCAAAATCTTCGCAAATCTGCTCGTCAAATCTGATCTTTCCCCCTTTAATCGCCAGCTTTAAAATCTCGTCTCTTTTCATTTTTTGCGAATTCGGACCGACTCGCATATAAAATCCTGCGGAACAAGAGTATGGCTTGTTTTTCCCTTCCTTAACTTCAATTATTAAAATATTTTCAAATTCTTCAAAGGCAATGACAGCTGGCGGGTCGCAGTTATTGGCAATGTCCTGAATTTGGGATTTTAGCTTATTCGTAATTTTAACTCCGCTTATTTCGCCGCTGTCCGCGACTCCCAAATATATTTTTCCTCCGCTGGCGTTGGCGAACGAAATAATTTCTTTGGATAAATTCTTGGAATCAAAAGATTCTTTGAATTCAATAAATTGCCCCTCTCCTTCCTGTAAAATAAATTTTAATTCTTTTTTATTCATTTTTGCCTTAGCCTATAATTTTTAAGTTGAAATTCCTGCGCGATAAATCAGCCTATTTTTCCAGCTCCGTTAAATTGCCCCTTTTCTTCCTTTTCAAAATAAATATTATTATCCCCGTTGCGGCGACAAGCAAAGCGGCTATCGTGAAAATATAAAGATTGCTGTCTTTTGTTGTCTTTGGCAAGCAATCCTGCGGGCAGTTTTGTTTGTCTTCTTTGCCGGCACATTTTCCATCGGCATTGCAAATGGACGCCGAAGGAATTTCCGCGGGTTTATTTAAAACAGCAAAATCTTTGGTTATTTTTTGATTTTGGTAACCGTCTTTGGAAATATTTACCCACAGAGAATAACTTCCTTCGTCCGCGTCTTTTAAGGAATAAGAAGCGAAATTGTTTTCAAAAATTATTTTTTCAATCTTTCCGCCGGGAATTTTAAGAGTGGCGTCAATATTCAAGTCCTGAATCAAAGTGTTTAACTTTAGATAAACTGTTTCGCCTTTGATAAAAACCGTTTTTCTTTCATTGCAATCTTTGTCAACGCAAACGGTGGCATCCGCTTGTATGAATTTTTTTGTTCCGGTTACCGCAAATTCTTTGTAGCTTTTGGCAACTAAGTTTTCTCTTTCGTCTTTAATTTCCACTTCCGCCTTCCAAAGTCCCTCGGGCATCCATTCGCCGACGCTCATTTCAAAAGCGAAGGTTTTGCTTTTTTCTTTTGGAGCTAGATTAAATTCTTCTTGAAAAGGTGCTGGCGGAAGTCCGGGATTTAAAGCCGCAAAATTGCACATCAAATACCCTTTTAATTGTTGCTGGGTTGGGTTGGTAAAAGAAACTTTTGCTTCAATTGTTTCGCCGGGTTTGAAAGTCTGTTGATTAAGAATAATATCAATTGTTTGAGCGCTGGCGTTGAATAAAGGAAGGGTTAACAAGATAGAAAAAATTGCAAGAAAGATTGATTTTTTAAACATAGTTTTGGTTATTTTTTAATTTAATTAATCTTGAATTTAATCGCCTGTATTATTAAGTTGGCTTTGTTTTTACCAGCTTACTTGTTTTAATTTAAGCTGCAGAGTCGGATCGCCGAGAAGCTGAAACGGCCATACATAAAGAAAAGTTTCTCCAAGCGTAGCCGCATCATGGTCCGCCCCTGTTAGTTTCTTTAAACTCTTAGAAGGATACCCTACCCCTGCATAAGCAAGGCCTACGGCTCCCCAATAACCAATTGCTCCCCTCCTTATTGCATTAACGCTGAAAGCTCCTCTAAGATCTGCTTGCCAATAATTACCTGTCGAGCAAGCCATAGCGTTAACATAAGGCAAATCAAGCCAAGGTATCTCGTCGGAAGAAAGTGTAGCTGACCAACCAGAAGTACTGCCATGATCCGCAAAAGTAATAAATCTCTTTCCTTGGTAAGTGGAAACGGGCGGGGAAACATTGCCGGTGGTGCAGTTTGCATAACCGGCTGACCATACAAAACAAACAGAGTTATATCCGGAACTAAAGGTTCTGTTCTGAATTAAACTGGTATCATTCTCGTCATCCGCAAAAGAATGTCCGATTGAAATGCCGGTGTAGTTTGTTCCATATATTTTATTGACCAACTGATCAAAAAAAACAGATTTAAAAACGTAAGATGAAGCGTCAGCAACAGTAATTCCATAAATTCTTCCAGTTCCAAGATCGTAAGAGTTATCAAGAGAGCCATATCTCCAATCTTTTGGATTTCTAAGTTGAAGCGTGTGGCAAGAGGCATATTCTGAATCTGGAATCGCTTTTGGAGACGCTATAATTGTTAGATAGCTCGGATGAGCTGGAAACAAATTTGTAATGGCGTTTGCCGTATCGGCATCAGCAGTTGCGATATTGGAAGTAATTATAGCGCTGGCGGCGCAAGTATTGTTGATCCCGGAATCAGGCAATTCAGTATAGGCAATAACTTCTTGTTTGACCGCCGCTAAAAACGGAGCGGCTAATGACATTTTGTTAAATTTATTATCAATCCATCCGCTTTTTTCCGGAAAAAAAGTGTCGTTTAATTTAATATTTAAATCATTGGGGTTAACTAAAATCAACTTATCGCTATTTGTCTCCGTGGCATACCACTTCTGCAATTCTTCCAAAGTATATTTAACCTGACAACTGGCGTTGCCGTCAATATAGGTTTGCGTCGCGGCGTCTAAACTTCCGACCGTGTAAATTTTGTTTCCATTAATCATCGCCTGATAAGCCGCCAAGTTCGCGGAATTGACAAAAATAATCGGTGAGTTTCTATGCGAAGCGAAAACAGAAGCCATCAGTCCCGCTTTGTAATTATCGTAATCAACAACAACCAAACTGCCATACGAAGACCAATAGGAAAAATAATCGGAGGGATTTATATTGGAAATATTTCCCGCGTTTATTCCCGCGCCAATCGGTTCCGCCGCGATAAATAAATTATTAAGATTCGCCGGAATTGAACCAATGGTGGTTAAATGGCTTGGCTCGTACATTTGCATAAAATGAATCGTGGAATCGGCGTCAAAATGTGTGGCGGCTTCGTGGTAATAAATCAAGGCCGGATATTTTTTGATTGTTCCGCCATCGTTCCAAATGGCAAGTGGGACTAAACTTAAAACATTTTGCCAGTTAGTGTCGGCGATTAAAAATGTTTCCTTCACGCTATACTTGGTTCCGTCTTTAATATTATTATCCGCGCAATTAGCGTTAATGGTTATATTAACATTGTCAGTCGCTGTCGCGCCCACATTGTCGGTAATTGTCAAAGTAATGATGTGGAAATTAGCGGATAAATCATTTTTGAAAAACTTATTTGTCGGTCCGCTTGTCGGAGTGATATCGCCGTCAATTTGATCAGACTCCCATTTGTAAGTAAAAGGACTTACTCCGCCCGTTGCTGAACCGTCAAACTCAACAAAATCGTCAATCCTGAAAAATGTGTCGCCGTTGTTTGGAGAATTTATCGCGGCAACTAGGGGTCCGGACGGATTAATAATAACTGTAATACTTGCTGTAGCGATTTGTCCCGAATTGTCTTTTACAGTTAAAGTAATAGTATGTGTCCCGACAGTTAAATTGTTTTTAGTGAAATCAGGGCTGGAGGTATGAGTATATATTTCCAAATCCAAATCAGATTTCCAAGAGATGGCATACGGCCCCATTCCGCCCGTATAACTTCCTTCAAAAGAAATAATATCGCCCTGATTGAAAGTTGAACCGTCGGCTGGATTGTCAATGGCAATGATAAGAAGGGGCGGCAGGTCGATCTGAATGCGGAAAGTTTTGACGATAGTTATCCCGCCGGAATCTTTTATGGTTACGGTTATAATATGAACCCCTTGCTGAAGATTATCTCTGCTAAACCAATCCGTATTGCCAATTTCCGCGCCTTCTAAATCAGATACCCAAGAGAAAGTATAAGGAACAGTGCCGCCAATAACCATAGCGTTAAAGAAAACAATTTCGCCATAAATAAAATGCTCGCCGTCTGTCGGTTGAATGTCCGCAGTCATATTAACGATAGTTATAATCCTAACATCTGTCGCCGTGTTTGCCGCGCTGTCCGTTACGGTGAGCGTTATTGTATGATTTCCAATTGTCCACGGAGTAGCGCTTAAATCAACGCTTGGCCATTGGCTTGTTGAAAAATCTCCTTCTTTTTTATCTGAATTCCAGACAAAAGTATAAGGCGCTGTTCCTCCCGAAACATTAGCGCCCATCAGAAGCCATTCCCCGTTTGCGAATTCCGTCCTCCACATTTGAATTTGAGCGGTTAAAGTTCCGGCTGGATGGATGGTTATTGAAATGCTGTCCGAAGCGGTTGTTCCGCCGCTGTCAATAACGGCTAAAGTAATAGTGTGAGCGCCCGCGGGAAGAGCGTTTGTATTTCCCCAAATAGCACCCGCCCCGTCCCATGCTCCACTGTCAAAAGCTGCGCCGTCAGATAACCATTTATAGGTGTAACCCGGCGTTCCTCCTAAAGCAAAACCTTCAAAATTAATTACTTCGCCTTGAGTAAACTCCGTTCCATCTTCAGGCGCGATAATAGTCGCCGAAAGAGTAGAAACGGTAACGCATTTGCCGAACATATCGCAAGTTTTTGGAGCGGTGCAACTTCCGCAATCAGTCGCTACTCCACAAATGGTGTGCGTTCCGCATTCATAGCTCAAGGAAAAGCAAGTGTCAGTGCAGACCGCGACACAAGTGCTGCCATCCCAAGTGTAACCCGCATCACACTGATAGCAAGATTCTCCCGCGCCGCAACATACAGCCACCGTTACGCTGGCGTTAGCAAGGGGAATAGTGTGACAAGCGGGACCAGTGGCACAGGTTGGAACGCAGGCGGCGCAATCACTGTCGTTTCCACTATTGCACCCCGCTGGGCAACAGCCATCGCCATTGATACAAGCGGCAATCGGATTATTTGAACAAGAAGCAAGACAAGTGTTTGGATTATTGCATAAGTCAGTCGTGCAATTATTGCCATCATTACAACTGCCGTTGTTAGAACAAACCGGATTTTGACAAGTTCCGGAGCAGCAAATTTTGGGAGCGGTGCAAGATCCGGAACAATTTAAAACATTAGCGCAGCCATTAAAAAGAGTTGTACCGCATTGTCCGGGATAATCCGCGCAGGTTTTGGAAGGAGTGCAGGAGGGAATAGTAACAGTCAAATTCGCATTCGCGACCGCGCTTGTATAAATATAGCCGAGGGTGTCCGAAGCAACAATAAACACCCCGTAATTCCCAGCCGCGAAACTTGCGGGAATTGTCCAGCTATTTCCATAAACATTGTCGCCAGCCACTCCATCGCTATGCGCTCCATCGTCGTAAAGATTGACAGTCGCAACAACGGTATTGGCGGCATTTTTTATCTCCGCCTTGGCATAACTTACTCCGGAAACATCAACTACATTCGCGGAAATTACCACGCCGCTTCCGCGATCTTGAGTTGCCGGCGCGACAGAAACGGCGCTCACGGTCGGCTCGCTTTGCGGCGCGACCTCAAAGGATGGTTTGGCAAAAACAAAAGACGCGATCGCTGTAATAAAAATCATACAGCAAACAATTAATAATCCCCGCTGTTTTGCTTTAAATATTTTCATATGCTTTTTAATTATTTATTATTTACTAAATATTATTCGCTTCAGCGCAATTTCCCGCAATATCGCAAGCCGTTATATCAACAAAATACGGACCGATAACGCCAGTTGTCCATGTTCCCGTATAGATATTATCTCCAGCCACCGCATCCCCGCTCGTTCCATCGTCAACCAATAAAACAGTATCAACATCCGTTTCGTCGGGGCTTTGTATGTGAGCAATAGTTGTCGCCGCGTCAACTCCCGCTGACGCCGTAATAGTGGCCTTTATCGTAAATATCGTTCCGGGAGGGCCGGAAATCGGAACAACGCTGGCGCTGCTGATATAAATAATATCTCCTGTAACTATTGTTGAAACATTTTTTAACAAGGCATAAGAAATAAGAATAAAAATAAGCCCGAACAGGCATCTGCTGATTATCTTTTTCGCGGTCTCCTGCTTCTGCGGATCGGCGCCGGACATTATGTAATACACCCCGCCGAACATAAGGATAAATAAAACCAGTTTGCCCACGAAAGACAGCAGAGTCATTGAAGCGTCGTTGAAAACATCTACGACATTTTTGCTATATTTTACAAGCTCCATCGCCTCCGCCAAATTTGGCAACAACACAAAAACCCCGCACAAGAAAATTAACAATGTTTTTTTGAGGTTTGGCATAAAATTAATCCGCGCGCGATAAATTATTTTTTAACACCTGATAAGGCTTGCTCTTTTGATTAAATCTTGTTTTAATTATCAGTGTTTATCTGTGTGCTATTTATAAATTAGACACAGATAAACACTGACTAAAGGCGCAGACAAACACAGATTGAAGCGCGTAAGTCCCGATAATTTAAAAAGCTACTTTGCAAAAATCGTATTTGCTATATTAATTAAGGCATAGGAAACCAGAACGAGTATGATTCCAAAAAGCGCGGCGGTAACGACTTTCTTCGCTTTTTCTTGATTTTCAGGACTGCTTCCGGAAGTGACATAAAAAATCCCGCCCAGAATCAGGACAAGCAGAGAAATTCTTCCGACTATCAACAGAATCCATTTTATAAGATCATTAACAATATCAACAACCGGCTTGCCAAGAAATGTAAAAGTTCCAGCGGCAAAAACGAAAGCGGGAAAAGCCAGTGATAGGGAAAATATAAAAATAGTTAAAAACAGAATTTTTTTTCTGCAAAGCATAACTTGAATGAGTCAAATATTATTGATTATATTATACAGCATATTTAGAAATAAGTCGAAAATATTAAATTGTTGTATTGCTGTATTGCTAAATTGTTATTGCTGGCTCCATAGTCCTCGCCTCGAGCCTGCCTGCCGGTAGGCATGGGCTGTGGAGCCTAAATGCAAATACTAAATACTTTATAAACTTTTGACTTATACAACACCTTGACAATTTTTTTTAATGTGCTATGCTGACAAGTCTTGCAAAAAACAATAAATAGCAAGACTGCTAGCTTCGCATAAGAAGCAGTATAAGTATATTTTTGTTGGGCGGGCTCACCAGAGCCAAAAACCTTCGCCAGCTAATTTAAGCGGGCTGATGAGGGTCAGAAAATTAGGAGGAACAAATGATAAAATCATAACCATGGGAGTGGAGCAAAAAATAATTACAGCATTTGTACTATAAACATACTGCAAATGTAAATCTAAATAACACGTCCCTGCTCGTCTACATATATTTTAGGTGAGCAAATGGAATACAAAATCGAATTTAAAGTTATTCAAGAATTTCGATAAAGTAGGATTGTTATTTTTAGAGAGTAATTAGAAAAAGTATTTTATTATAAAAATACTTACTCCACTCCTTTTAATTTTACCTAAAATATTTTATATACAAAGAAACAGAAACTCAAAATTTCTGCTTTTTTATTTCAGTTAAGATTAAATTTATTGAAATTGACAATTCAACAATACAGCAATACAACAATTTAGCAATTTAATAACTCCATCTCCAAAATCCGATCCACGCGGAAAATTCTCTCTTCGTTTCGCAAAAAGCAATGCGCTTCCATGCCGAGGTATGTTTTGCCGAGATATTCCATTTCACCGACGGAAAGCGGGAGGATTATTCTTTCTGATTTCTGGTCTTGCGCCTTGAGATAAATTATTTTTAATTTGGTTTTATTTTCGATCGCCTGCTTGATGATTTCTATTTTATCCTCTTTGGAACATTTTTTCTCCGAAAGATTATATTGATAGCTCGTTAAATATCTCACTACTTTCCAATCCGTGAAAACATTTGACTTGGTGATTTCTTTTTTCAAGATTATTCCTTCCAAAGTCCGGCATCGGCTGAGCGCGACATAAGTCTGTCCGCAGGCGAAAATCCCGCTGCTTAAGTCAATAATCACTTTGTCAAAAGTTTTTCCTTGGCTCTTGTGGACCGTGATCGCCCAAGCCAGTTTTATCGGATATTGAATGAAGCTTCCCAGAATCCTTTTTTCAAGAGCCTTAGCTTTCGCGTTAAAATATGTTTCAATAATTTCCCATTGGAACGGAGAAACAAAAACAGTTTTCCCGTTCTGCAATTTTATTTCTATTCCGTCTTCGCCAAAACCGACAATTTCTCCCACTGTCCCATTTATCCATCTGCCTCTTGAATCATTATTAAGAAGCATCACTTGCGCTCCTTTCTTGACTTCCAGCTCAGGATCGGTCGGCAGATATTTTCGGTCAAATTTGCCGTCAATCTCCCCTTTCAAAACATATTTTTTTTCCGCCAATTTTTCCAAGTTTATTTTGTTTATTTTTTCCGCCAATAGATTCGTGGTCGCCAGATAAATCTGCCCTTTCTCAAAGTTTTCCGGATCAATATTTCGTCTAAATCTTTCATTAAGAGTTTTCAGATGTTTGCTCTCAACCGTATTATTGCGAATGCTATTTAGAATCTCAATAAATTTTCCGTCTTTTTGCCTATAAACTTTTTCCAATTCTATGATTTCTATCTTAAAATCCTTCATCGCTTTGGCGCTGAAAAAATAACAGCTGTCATATTCCGTTTTAAAAACTTCTCTGTCCCTGCCGATCACCACCGGCGGAAGCTGATACAAATCGCCGATAAAAACCATCTGCTTCCCGCCAAAAGGCAGTTTGTTTTTGCCGACTGCTTTCAAAAAAATATCCACGCAGTCAAGCAGATCCGCGCGGACCATAGAAACTTCGTCAATGACAATTGTTTCCAATCTATTAAATAACTCTTTTTTATCTTTATTTCTTCGAGTTTTCTTGGCAATTTCTTCCGCTTCCCGCGGCGTGATGTCCGGCTTGAATCTGAAAAAAGAATGAATTGTTTCGCCTTTCACATTTACCGCCGCCACGCCTGTCGGAGCCAGAATAACAACGGACTTTTTTGTCTCATCTCGAAAATAATTCAGCAAAGTTGATTTCCCCGTTCCCGCTTTGCCCGTAATAAAAACGCTCCTCCCCTCCTCAATCGCATTCAGCGCTTTTTTAAACTGCTTGTTTATTTCTATCTTTAACATATTTTAATTTTAATATAAATCTCTCCGCGCCAAGAGCGCTGAAAATTATTCTTCCTTAAAATCAGCTGGCAGACTTCGGCATTTACAGCTTTTCAATTTCTTTTAAATCTTTATCGGGCAAATACAAAATCATTAAGCCGATCAAAATTCCGCCCAAGGCCGTCCAAATATGGCTGCCGCCGAAAAACCATTTATCCAGCTCGTCCAGCGAATGCCAAATTCCGCGCCAAATCAAAACCAAACCGATTACAATAAAAATATTTTTTGCGAAATATTGAAAAATTGTTTTATTTTTTGACATATAGTCTATTTAATGAATTGCCAGCAGCGCAAGCGCCAAGAAATTCTTTGAATTAAGTTTTTGCTAAAATATATTAATAATATATTATATCATTTACCGGGAAATAAGACAAAAAAAATAATTTTTTTAATATTAAGCGCTATGCTATTGAAACATATCGGAAAGTATGCTATACTAACAAGCATAAGGGGTGAAACTTTACTCCTTATTTTTATTTGCTCTGAATATCTAATCAAATGAATAATCAGAAAATAAATAGCGAACCTTCAATTTTTGTCAGTCAAGATAGACAATTTTTGTTTGGGCTGAAAAGTTTTAAACTGTTTTTGTGCGCGGTTTTGATTATGGTTTCTTCTTTTGCCTTATATTATCTGGCTGAAGCGGGAACAAGAGAATATTCAAATATTTACGCGATTGACGCGCAGTTGAATAATGAAAAAGAAATTAATCCTGATGCTGATATAAAAATAGTTTTTAATCAGCCCATCGTATTTTTTGACAGCGAAAATATAGGCATTATTCCAAAAACTGGCGCTACGGCAAACCTTTCAGAAGACGGCAAAATTATAACGCTAAAACACAGCTCATTTATTCCTGAAACAAAATATAAAATTATTTTAAAAGATATAAGAGGGGTAAGCGGATTACTTTTGAAAAATAGAGAACTTGTTTTTTATACGAAGACCGCTGGAAATAAAAATGGTTTTGAAACTTCGCTTAACAAAGAAGAAAAATATTTTACAGAGCTAAGCTTGTCTGAAAATAAATACATTCCTCCGCCAATATCAACGCCAAAGAATGAGATAATTGTAGAGCCAAAATTTGCAGGAGGAAAATATATTGACATAAGCATTTCAAACCAAGTGATGACCTTGTTCGAAGATGGAAGAAAAATAAACAGCTTTTTGGTTTCCACCGGCAAATACGGAATGCCAACGCCATTGGGGACATTTTCCGTAAAGAAAAAAGAGTCGAATCACTGGTCTTCAACTTATGGGCTTTGGATGCCTTTCAGCATGAATTTTTATGGAGCGTATTATATTCACGAACTCCCCTACTGGCCAAGCGGTTATAGAGAAGGGGAAAATCATTTGGGAATCAGAGTATCGCACGGCTGTGTCCGCCTCGGCATCGGTCCCGCGGAATATGTCTTTAACTGGTCAGAAATCGGCACGCCGATTTATGTGCATAATTAGAAATTAGAATTTTAAAATATCAACTAACTTAGCAAGAGCGGCATTATACAATGCCGCTTTCATTTGAAGTATTTTTAATAAAAATAAATAATATATTCATTTTTTATTTTACAAATCAAGAAAATAGTTATATATTGAATAAGTTATTAGTTAACGCTAAGTAATTAAAAGTTATGGGTTATAGGTTATGGGTTAGTCGTTATAAGTTATAAGTTATAAGTTGTTAGTTATAAGTTAACTGGAGAGGTCGCATAGTGGCCGAGTGCGCCGCCTTGGAAAGGCGGTAGGCTGTCAAAAGCCTCGAGGGTTCGACTCCCTCCCTCTCCGCTCCGTTCCAAATTTTAAAATACTATTTTATTAATAAAAGTTACCCAATTTGCTTGGGATAATTTATTTCCATCATATTTTCTTGTAAAATTTAGAACTGAGCTCCGCCGTAACCGAGCGAAAGCAGGCTTCGGTTCGCTGAAACTTAGTTGTCAGAGTTTAGCCCGCTAAAACAAAAAGCCGCGTAATAGAAATCGCGGCTTTTATTTTAGTTTCAATATTTGGAAACTTTTTTTTCGATAAGAATAATATCCCTCGCAAGACGGGGAGGAATGATGTCGTAAATTATTCTTGATTTTCTTTTTTGTTTTTTCACTTTTTTATTTTCAAATATTTCTTTCTGAATTATACCACATTTTATGGCAGATTAGCAAAAAAATATTAAGCCTGCTTAAAATAAAAAAATTATTTTATCTCCTCGCCACAACCAGCCCCCAAGCTGTTTTCGCTCCGGCTTTCTTTAGTTCTTTCGCGCATTCATCAAGAGTCGCCGAAGTCGTGCAGACATCATCGATTAATATGATATTTTTATTTTTTAAATTTATATCCGACTCAACAATTTTTTGCGCTTGTCCATTTTTATTTTCATTATTTATTTCAAAAACAAACGCTCCTCTGATGTTTTCCTTTCTCTCTTTACTGGATTTGATTTTAGTTTGGGGCTTTGTGTTCTTTTTTCTTATTAGAAAATTATCATAAACTTCCAGCTTAAATTTATCAGCAATATGTTCGGATAATAAAAAAGCCTGGTTGAAGCCGCGCCAATTATATCTTTTCTTGTGAAGCGGGACCGGAACGATAATCGTTTCCGCTTTTTTGTTTTTTTCTTTTTCAATATAAATCTCTTCCTCAAAGCTTTCTTGGGAAAAGTTCGCCAAAATTATATCCTGAAAATCGCCATATTCCTCCGCTTCCAAAACGCTTTTTATCAGAATGAGCGCAAGAGGAAAAGAAATATCTTTTATAAAATTAAATTTGAATTTATGGATTGCCTCGCTCACAGCTTGATGCTTATATTCCGCCGCCACCCATAATCCGTCAAGCGCCGTTTCTTTTTTGCACTTATAATGAGTTCTTCCGCCCTCGCTAAATTGCTCGCAAACTGGACATACTTGTTCTCTTCTTGCTTTTATTTTACTTAAACACTCCGGGCAGATCCATCTTTTTTCCGGCTCTTCATTCTCCAGCTCTATTCCGCACCCCAAACACTTAATTGGAAAAAGAATGTCGAGAAGGAAGTTTTTGATTTTAAGAAATGGTTTCATGGTTAGCATAAACACGGGAATAATATTCCTATTTAATTTGTCATCCTGAATTTATTTCAGGATCTTTCGCCTGCAACCTCTAGTTTTGTGAAATGCATAAAACTAAAACCTCACAACAAGAAAGATTCTGAAACAAGTTCAGAATGACAGTTTTTAAAAACATTTTGCAATCCTTTATCTCAAAACAATCCTATCCTTTTCCACGGCTATTTTCACGCTATCTCCGTCTTTTATTTCTCCCGCGACAATTCCTTCCGAAACCAGATCTTCAACCATTTCCCGCAAATTTCTTCTGACGAGACGGGCTCCTTCCGAAGGATTAAAGCTTTTCTGGGCGAGATAATCAAGCGCTTTTTTGTCCAGCTCTATTTTAATATTATTATTTTTTTTCAATCTTTTTCCAAAATCAGAAAACTGGGTTTTTACAATTGATTTTATATCGGAAAAGCTAAGTGGATTAAAAACTAAGATCTTGTCAATGCGATTCACAAACTCGGGGTTAAACTCTTCCTTGAATTCTTTGATAATATTTTCTTTCATTTCTATGTATTTTCCCCTGATTTTATTTTTTTTCTGATTTTCATCTGTTTCGTCTTTTTGGGAAAATCCCAAACTTGCTTCATGGGCAAGCTGCTCCGTTCCGATGTTTGAAGTCATTATAATTACCGTATTTTTAAAATCAATTTTCCTTCCCGAAGCATCCGTCAATTCCCCGTCCTCAAAAATCTGAAGCATCAAATGAAAAACATCGGGATGCGCTTTTTCAATCTCGTCAAACAAGACTACGGAATAGGGATGAAGCCGGATTTGTTCCGTCAATTTTCCTCCTTCTTCATACCCAACATAGCCTGCCGGAGCGCCGACCAAGCGAGAAACATTGTGCTTTTCCATAAACTCGCTCATATCAACTTTGATTAAAGCGTCTTTTTTCTCATACATTATTTCCGCCAGCGATTTTGCCAGCTGCGTTTTTCCAACTCCCGTAGGCCCCATAAATAAAAACACTCCTAGCGGTCTTTTTACATCGCCTATTCCCGCTCTAGCTCTGCGCATTGATTTAGCGACAGCAGAAACCGCTTCTTTCTGTCCGACGACATATTTTTCTAAATTCTTTTCCAAATTTTGAAGCTTCTCTTTTTCACCGGAAACGATTTTTTTTGCCGGGATTCCCGTCATCTGCGTTACAATAAACGCAACATCGTCAAAACTGACCGGAATTTTAATTGTTGATTTTTCTTTTTCTTCTTCTGTCTTGATAATCTCTTTGATAAATTTTTCCACTCTGCTTTCTTCTTCTTTGATTAAAAGCGCTTCATCGTATTTTTCCGCCTCAATCGCTTTTTCTTTTTCAATTTGCAATCCCCTCTTTTTCGCCTCCAATTTTTTTATTTCTTTAAAATAATTATTTCCTACATATTTGCTTCTGGCAAAAGCGGACGCCTCGTCAATGACATCCAATGCTTTATCCGGCAAAAATCTGTCGTTTATAAATCTCGCGCTCAAATCAACCGCGGCTTTGACGGCCTCATCGGTTATTTTCAAATTATGATGTTTTTCATAAGAGCTTTTCAAGCCCATCAGCATTTTTTTTGTATCTTCTATGTTTGGCTCCTCCACAAGCACCATCTGAAATCTTCGCTCCAGCGCCGCATCTTTTTTGAATTGTTTCCTGTATTCATCTAAAGTCGTCGCGCCAATGCAAGAAATTTCTCCGCGGGATAAAGACGGCTTGAGAATGTTCGCCGCGTCCAAGCTCCCTGATCCGCCCGTGCTTCCCGCGCCGATTATGGTGTGAATTTCATCTATAAACAAAATGACATTAGAATCGGATTGCGCCTCGCCAATCACATCTTTCAGCCTCGCTTCAAATTCTCCGCGAAAAACCGCCCCCGCGACAAGCAAACCGACATCCAAAGAATAAATTCTTTTATTGATAAGGTTCGCGGGGACATCTCCTTTGGCAATCCTTTCCGCAAGGCCTTGGACAATCGCCGTTTTTCCAACGCCCGGCTCGCCTACCAAAATTGGATTATTTTTTGTCTTGCGATTAAGAATATTGATGACTTTATTAATTTCTTCGGATCTTCCTATAATCGGGTCCGCCTTTCCGCTTTCAAATTCTCTGGTGAGGTCAACGCAGAAATAATCCAGCACAGATTGGCTCGCGCTTGAAGCGATTGGAAGCAGCGGCAATTCAACCATCAATCCTCCCGCCTGATTTCCGCCCATTTGATTTGGCATATTAGGTTTTTGGATTTTCATATTCATATTAAAAAAATCAACAATATCCGAAAATCTGGCGGAGCTTTCCATTATCGCCTTAAGCTGTTCCTTTAATTTATCGGCTTCAATTCCCATAAAAGAAAAAATCTTTTTAACTTTTTCATTTTTGCTGGCCAAGATCGCGTAAAGCAAATGCTCCGTTCCGATATGAGAATGTTTATATCTGCCGGCGATAAGAACCGACTTTTTAAAAACATCTTTTGTTTCTTCCGACAGTTTCGGCTTCCATTGTTTTGCTTTCGGCAAACCGTCAATTATCCCGCGCAAATTTTTGAAATCAAGATTTTCATTTCCAAGCATGCCAAAACCGATGCTTCCCTTCTGGCTAAGTATCCCGATTATAATATGCTCAACCCCGATTGACTCATTATTAAGCTCCCGCGAAATCTTCTCCGCGATCTTCACCACATCCTTCAAATGCGCCGTGAATTTGTTTTGGATTTTTTGAGGAAAAATGTTCATTTTATAAGTTAAAAGTTATAAAGTTATAAAGTGAAAATGTTGAATTGCTGGATAAAGCGCAATACATTTATTCCCCCTGATAAGGGGGCTAGGGGGTTTGAAGAATCGCGAAACAATAGATTAAAATTAAAAAATTGAAGTGTCTTCATAATTTCTTTTATAATTATAATTCACTTTGTTTTCAAACCCCCCGACCCCCTTATCAGGGGGAGCTATACAACCGATATCGAAATTCTTTAGCGTTAAATTCAGGCTTCGCGCGCTTGCTGTCGTATAAAAATAATATCCTAATATCACTCCCGCCCCGCCGCAGTCTCGCCTCGGACTGCGGCGAGAAATATCGCTTTGCCTGCTTTCTCGTCAGAGTCCTCGAGGCGAGAGACTCTGACGGCGCGGGAATTACTAATTACTAATTACTAATTACAAGTTACTCGTCTATCCTATTCTATTTAAGCAATAAAATCAAGTCTTGACAAGTGGCGGATTCGGGTGTATGATGTCGGGTTGTTCTTTGACAATATTTTCCCTAAGGGCATTTGCATAAATGAGCCTTGTTTTTATTTATGCAATTGCCCGTTAGGGAAATATATAGAGGTGAATTTAGATGAAAATAAAAATAGTAGATAATGTATTAGGAATAGAAGATGATGGAAAATTTATGCCTGCGAAAGGTGTAATAACACATGTAATCCCAGACTGTGATGCCTTGATAACGCTAGCAATGTTTGAATATCTAAAGATATATTACGGAAAATTAGAATTTAAATCCTCTGGAGAAGGAAATCTCGTTAACGGTAAAACCGCGGAGGCATGGCTAATAGATGGATGGATTCTCTCTGATATTGGAGGCGGGGAAAGCAAGAGACGGGAACTCGGAATAATACATTTTGATCATCATCCATCGTCATTCCATCCAGAACAATGCGCGATGACCATAGCCCTAGACTTTATTTCTTCTGAGACTGAAATTCCTGAAGAAATTTTAAAAAAGCTTAAAAAGCTGGCTAGGTTTGTGAAAGATAAAGACATTCACGGCAAACAAAGTTTTCTGGACTTGTCTCATATCTGCAAGATTCTTTCTAACAAGATATCACCAGAAGATTTGTATACCTTTATCAAACAATCAATGGCTGTACTTCTTGATGAAGAAAAAGGATCAAATGCAGAACTGCTGACAAGAATATTCAGAGAATTTTCAGAGGGCAAGAAATTGTCTGGTCCATTGATAGAATATCAACAAAAACTTGTCGCTGGAAAAATTCCAAATGTTCCAAATCTCTTGATGATTACCAGCGAAAAAACAACGACTTTTGTCCGGTATGTTTTGGAAGAAGCTTATAATGATCAAATATTGTTCATTGAAGCTGAGAAACTTTTCAAAGAAGCGGAAAAGATTAGCTTGTATAATGATAAGTTTATGGTGATTGCAGAAACTGATAACAACCAATTTCTTAAAGTTGCTTTGCGAGAAGGGGCAACGCTGATAGTTGTTAAAAACAGCAAAGGCCATGTGCAAATATTCACGCAAAAAAAAGATGAAATAAATGTTGCTAATATAGCAGCGGCCATAAGATTTGAAGAAGCAGAACTTTCTGGAAATAAAGATCTCATAAACTTTGAAACTCTGCGTAGAGACGGAACCAGCGAAATAGCCAAAAACTGGCATCTGTTTAAACAAGGAGGAATGCTTCTGAATGGCAGTTCAACAACACCAGACCAGAAACCAACTGCACTTTCTCTTGAATTGATTGTTGATATCGTTTTGAAGGTAATAAGAAATTATATGCCTTCATGCAATCAAGGAAGAGATATGTGCCAGAAAAATTGTCCAATATATCCATGGGGCCTAGATAGGTGCCAGCGAAAATGCAGACAAGAAACTTCTGACAGAATAGAGTTGAATGGCATAAAAGTAAGGAAAGGAGAAACTCTGCTTCTTATAATATAAGCAGAAAAAATTCCTGCAAATAAATTTTCACAATTTTGGGGGAGAAGAACAGCATCAACCGTTCAACTCCCTTATTTTTTTATCCAAAATCCCAAAGCGGCAAGTCCCTTGACTAATATCGTTTTTAATCCTACAATTTGAGTATGAATGCTCTTTAATAATGTTATAAACAAAAATAAAAGGAGGTAATAAATTTGAAATCTAATGAAAATGGAAATGGAGGATATCCTCAAAAAGTAGTGGTAGAATTTAATGAAAAAATAGAAGTCAGAGGGAAAAAGGTTCTTGCGGCAAGATACGAAAAAATTTTGCTAGTTCCTAAAAAACCTTTTGTTCCTCGACGAAACAAAAAATATCTCGTATTTCTGCCTATTATTATGGAAGATTTTCCATTATATGTAAATGGTGAAAGCGTATATTTT
>Ga0180732_1000950_pt1 | contig 20092 bp, 31 predicted proteins | sample KR11_01MetaG_FD_148674 | JGI IMG/M metagenome (GOLD analysis project Ga0180732, IMG submission 148674) | Groundwater microbial communities from the Olkiluoto Island deep subsurface site, Finland - KR11_0.1 MetaG | ecosystem: Environmental > Aquatic > Deep subsurface > Groundwater | place... | reverse complement strand
CTGCGCTTCTTCTATCAGCCGTTTTAGCCTAATATCCGCCAGCCGGTTGCGCTTGTCTTGCCCCAACCCTTTGCGTCTTAGAAACGCTGCATAACTTATGACATATTCATCGTTCCGATGCTTCATACTGTTTATTTGCCTGTCCCGGAATTGTTCGTATTCTCGTTCAATCGCTTTCATAGTTAATTCCATCTTCAAAATCTTCAAAATCTTCGCTATCTAAGCCCTCTGGACATTTTTTTACATCCCCGCATTTCATGTAGAAACAATCAAAATAACCACAGAAAACATTTTCACCTAAACAATGATTCATCATACAATTTTCTCTACCCATTATTACCCCCCGATTCCTCAATTTCGCTTATTGCTATACCCAGCCCAATTACTAAACCCCGGATATATTCAGAACTCTTGCGGCTATCCGGATTGTCTAATTCCTGTCTGTAGTCATCTTTGTGACCTTTAAGGCGACCGATTATGTGCTTATCGTGTATTTCGTAAAGATGTATCCTTTTCAGCAATCGACATTCAGCAGGATCGCCATATACAATACAATGATTATTTTTTAAGGCATCAAACATTGGACATTCTTTTAATGTGCATTTCATTTTAATTTCCTTTGTTGTTTTTCACCACTATCAGCCACTTCGTATTCCAATGCTTCGATTAGTTCATCTATAAAGAATGGATACACCCGGGCTTCTTTCATGTCTTTTTTATACCAAATCCCGGCCTTTCCGTTTGGTACACACCACTGCGAATACCAATAGACTTCTTCTCCGGTTGGCAATTTAAATTTAACTCCACGCAATGTAGAATTCTTAGGTAAATCTCTTATTTTCATTTTAAGTTCCTTTCAAAAAGTTGCAGCCTTGCCGGGAGGGATGGCTGAAAAGACCATAACCGGCGAACCGGAAACGGCAAGGCCGCAAGTTCATTTTTCAATTCGTTTTCTAATCGACCATTTTCCATGATTGTCAATTAAGTCCCAGCCTTCCTCGCGCAGATTTTCGAACCTCGCACTCACTGTTCCGCGCTGCTCAATTCCTGTACCTGCACTGATTTCGGCCAGCGTTGAGCCTTGATTTGCGAATAGAAACGCCTTGATTCTCAATTTGGCTACAATATGGAAACCAGATGCCTTGTGTTTCTCATAGGCAATGGCACTCTGGGCGTTACTGGCGGCTTTTTGGTGGGCATATGGGTCAATATTAGGCTTTAGGTTGCCAGTGGCATCTACAAGCCTAAAAAGTGTCTCTTGCTTCATCTACACACCATAGCCCACAAGCACAGTAGTGCAAAGCCCAAGCATATCAGGCTTGACCAACCACACGCTGTTTTGTATTTTAATCTGTTCATTTTCCCCTCCTTTTAAGTTAATGTGAGGCTGGCAGGATTCTCCCACCCTGCACCGCTTTATCGCTGAGCAATAATGGTAGTTTGCTCTTTTCTCCACTCAATCCCCATTACAGGGCACTTACCACTTACCGACGCTACCAACGCCACAGCCTCACAATATTTCGTTATTTCAAAAATCTTTTTTAAAATGGAATCGCGTCGTCTTCCATTTCAACATCTTCGAGATTTTCACTATAGCACATCGGGCAGATCGGGATTTCGTGCTTATCGTAAAAATGCGTTTCGGTTTCCATAATATCGCCAACCCAGCCGCAAGCGTTACATTTCATTAAGTCCATAATAACCTCAGTTTAAGGTGAATTTTTTGTGACAGAACGGGCATTCGACTTCATTGAGCATTTTTTCAAGTTTTTCAGAAGCCTTGCGTTGCTCGTCTATTTTTTTCTGAAATGCCAACCGATCAGATTCGGCCCCTTTGCGTTCAAGTTCGGCCTTTTTCTGTAATGCAATACGCTCGGCATCCGCTTTTGCTCGATGTTCGGCTATTATTCGCTCCTGTTGGGCCATGTAAATTTTTGCCCTCTTCTCACGCTCAATTGCCTCGGCTTTCAGCGTTTCGTTTTCTTTCCTGATACGTTCGCGCTCTTCGGCCTCGGCTTTTTCACGGGCGATTCTTTCGGCTTCTTCTTTGGCCTGGAGTAGCCGTTCACCTTCGATTCTTTTTTGTTCGGCAAGTTCAGCATCCCGGATTTCAATAAAATGTTCCTGCTTTTCCAAATACTCCTCAATCGGAACAATCAACGATTTTAGAATATTTGCGATTCCGTCAATCGCCTTGCCTTCACGTAATGATTGTTCTTTGAGGTCCTTACGGGTTTTCTCAATCGCAATTCTTTTATCACGTAGGAATAAACGCCCGACACGTGCCATTGCCATATCAGGCTTTTGTTTCTCGTCGGTTACGACAATAGCCTTTGCTTTTGTTTCCCATTCGTCGGCAATGTCGAAATAGTCTTTGAAGTTTTCCAACAGTACACGGGCCTTAGTTGTTTCAAGTCCGCTGTCATTGATAATTAGTTGTAATTTGTCGCTCATTTTTTCCTCCTTTAAATATCTTTTAATCTTACTAATACACCAAGCCTATGTTCATATATTTCTCCTATTTCAGCACTTTCCATCCAGTGTGAAAGAATTGAATCACCGGCCTCGCAACCATTATTCATCCACCCATATAATCTTTTTAAGTCTTTACTTTTTTCTATTGTAAAATAATCCATACCTCCCTCTTGACTTTCAAAATATATAAAGTTTTTCATTTCGCCTCCACCATTTTTACAAGTTTTTTAAGTTCAAGGTAAAACGCTTCTTGAGTCTCTTTGTCGGTTATTTCGTTTTGATGTTTCACGTTGTATTTGTCTCTCAACGTCTCAAAATCAAGCAGTTTTATCTTATTTGCCAGTTTTCCAACTTCCGTAAGAAAGTCGGATTTCGGTTTTGATGCAGCCTTTGCCGCAGCCTTTGCCGCAGCTTCTGCAATTTTGGCGGCTGTTTTTTCCGATGCCTCTTTGTCCGGGTCATCGCCCGTACTAATCATAAAAGTTTGACGCATTGCATACTTAAACGCCCCGGTCATCGCCTTGTATGACTTCTTGTCTCCCTTGTCATATCCACAACCTTTTGTTTGTACGTCAATAAATGAGTCCGGCGCTTCAACATCAAGAAAACGGTATGTCATTATAATTTCATCAAAGCCTGTCTGGCTTATTACTTGACAACAATTCACCGGGAACATTACAAGTTTATGATCGATCATTGAATTGCGGACATTCGCCGTGATCTTTTCTTCCGACAGAAAGTTATAGTTGACTTTCTCAGAAGACACCCTTCCGTCTTTTTGCAAATACTCAACGTCTGTCATAACTGCTAAAATCTTTTCATAAATGTTCACCTTATCCTCCTTAATTCTTTTTCTTTTGAATCCCAGTCACACTCGGGTTTATACCCGATTATGAACATCGGGCTTTCGTCTATCACTCTGTCATAGTTATCGAAGTCTGATTCACTCTGCACCTTCACCATAAGCGGTTTTCTTTTAGGTGAAGTAAATTCCAAGTTTCGGATAATCGGCCTGCCTGCAAAGTCCCGGTTCATTGTTCACGCTCCCGTTCCGCTATTAGATCGCGCTCATATTCCTGTTCTAATTCGGACATCTGTTTGGCATGTTCAATCTTCTGCTGCAATATGGCGAACTCCTCCATCTGCTCCCGACATATTACAGCCATTAATTCAAGTAATCCGTTCATTCTGCACCTCGAATGTTTGCCTTGACGTGGTGGATATTGTTTACCACCGCTCCGCCAATGGCAAGTTTATACATTATGTTTTCAAGGTACCGGTTCGGGTCAAGCCCGTTTTTAGCGCAATATTCGCGCCACTTTTCCACCGGCTCACTTCTGAGAACCATGTGAATTTTGGGTTTTCTTGTTTTCATTGTTTCCTCTGATAAGGTTGTTTTATCGGTCTTGATTCGCCGAGTTTTTCATTCCAGGCATCTTGTTGATATACATTGATACGTCCGCTATAATCGCCATGTCTCCCGGTGACTGTTTGCGCGATTCTCAATGCTTTATCGTGCAGTTCCCGATTTGTTTCACGGCCTATATTGATTTCCAGCCAGCTCCAGGCCGTTCCCGTCCCGTGCCCGACAGTACAATTAATGCCAGCCGCATTCAATGCCGCTTTAACGGCCTTTGTCTCTTCCCGATGTGTATTATGATTTCGCCACATTTAATTGTCCCTTCATTTTTGCATGGTTTTCTGATAATCTTTTTGCCAGGTTTTCCAATTCTTTTTGTGATTTGATCTTGTCGAAAAGGTGTAAAACTTGATTTACTATTCTACCGGTTCCTCGCATTTGACAATTTAGCCAATAATCATATTCATCTATGTTGGCCTTATCTGGTTCTTTGTCGTGATAGACTCTGAAATAATTGTCCTTAACCATTTCGGTGGCGATTTCGAATGCTTCTGGTCTTACTCCATTCTCAAACATCATGCATTTTTTACAACCTCTCCAAAAGGTAGGATTATGGGAATTGTCAACGGTTTCAATCGGAACAATTTTTCCACCGCACCCAGGACAAACAACAACGCCGGATTTATTAATATTTTCCTGACATTTTTTCTTTGTTATTGAATATTTCATCCGTTTTCCTTCATTTTTTTGATTCCATAGCTCAGGCTCTTTGTATACCCAACCATCCAACACACCCGGCAAAGGGCGGCCACTATCAGGACAAGGGTAAGTTTGATTATAATGTCCCAGATCATTTCACACCTAAAGATATTGCTTCCCAATCCTGGGAATAATTAAAAAATATTTGCCCAAATTCGGCATCAGATACCGAAATTGAACCAAGCGGACAGCCAACAAGTTCCGCTTCTTTTTGTGTCTCCGGCATTTTACCGGATTCAATCCAGTTCCCATAATCTCCACGAGTTCTGGTGTCTTTGCCAACGTAATTAAAATACTTCATCTTGTCCTCCGTTTTTGAAATTCTCTTATAATTGTGCCACATTTCACATTTTGATGCGCACACATATAGGAAAATGCTTCTTTAATATTCATTCCTTTATCTGGGCGGGATTGGCTTGGATGGACAACAAGTTTATTAATATAAGTCTCCTCATTCCGGCTACAAATATAATAGCCCAAAGAGATAAATCCAGAATGGTTGGTGCGGTTAATTTTAAGCAACCGCATCAATTCTCTCCAGTTTGGCATTTTCATGTTAATCTTTAATCCGTCAATTTCTTTAGTTTTCATTTTTCCCTCTTTTTGTGTTTTTAGTTCTCTTATTTGTCGAATATCCCAAGTTGATTGTTGATATATCTAACTGCGTGGTTTAATTGTATAAAATTATTCTCATATCTACCGTGACCACAGGCAAGGTCTAATTGTGACGAACCGGAATATATCCAGTATCTGTTTTCAACGCCCGGCTCATGGCTTGGTACCGTAGAAACCATAAACCAGACCGTTCCATCTTTTGTATGATAATATCTATGTTCGTGCATCTTGTCCCTCATTCGTTTTTCAACCTAAGAGAAAATACAACATATATTATTAAAAGTCAAGGCCTATTTAATAATTATTAAAATAGTTTAATCTATCGACATGGAATCAGTCAAAAAAGGTGTGACAAAGGCGGTGACATAATCCACTAATGGCATATTGGCGCCCTAGGTGCCATTAGTGGATAGGTATGTACTATTTATAGGGAATATCTATCCGGTTTGTGTATTACTGGCAACCTATAATAAGCGTTGCTAGTATTATACTTTCGTGGTGTTGTCTGTATTACAGGCGATGTCCAGTTGGTCAACAGTATGGTTATAGTCTCAAAATGTAATCTTAAATTTAGCAACAATAGCAACAGATTCTCACTGTTTTTGTCGCAAATATCGCAACAATTTGCGACAAATGATGTCATGTTTTCACCGATTGTAGTGAGTTGTTGCAATGAGTATCAGATTGCAATACCACACGCAACTTGTCCGGTTATGCAGGTTGTCCGGTCAGACAGGACTAAACCCAAACAATGCTTTTAGACTTTCTGGAAAATCGTAATCCGGTATTTTGGGCTTATTGCATTCACGACAGATGAAGACAGTGCCCTTACGTATCTTCGAGCCGGTCTCTATTTCGGCTACTTTTTTCTGGCAATATTTACAGTACAGGTCTTTCATACAACTCGCCCATTTGAAAGTATCTTTTTGTTCTCAACCTCATAATCACCATTGCTATTAATGTTAATCATTCCGAAGCCATGGTTCCAGTTATTCGCCTCTGGGTTATAATCTGGCTCTAACGAACACAGGCAACCAAAAGTAAAAGTTGCCATATCCTTCCCCATTACATCCTTTTCGGTATGTTCAGACGTTCTATGAAAATGGGAACAGGCTGCGCTATGTTTAGTTTTTAGGAATAGCCATCTGGCCGGATTTACTAAATTAACGCCACCGCCACGGATTTCATGTCCGTGGAATATGGGCAACTTCCCAGCCATTACTTTCTGCTTTCTATTGAGTAGCAGAATCCCCCTGGTGTCAAGAGAAAGAATATTCTCAATATCAGATGAGGGAAGATCGGCAAGCAAGGGCGCATTCGACCTGTAATATTGAGCAAGTCTGTCTTCATGGTTCCCAGGCTTCCATACTATCTTTATGTCTGGAAATGAAGAAACAAGAAAATCGATAAAATCAATCACCTGCTCGACTTCTTTAACAAAGTCACGTCTATAAGGTGAGTGCCAATATGACAATGCCTCGCAATCTTGCATATCACCGTTTATTAATATCCCAATGGATTTTTGTAATTGAGCGTATTTAAATACAATATCTATCGCTTTTTCTGAATGAAACGGGACATGAGTATCGTTTAATATGAACCATAACCCATTATCAAGTTTATGTGATTTCCTGGCAAGTGCAACGCTTTTAGGCATTTTATATTCACCGCGAAATAAAGATTTATCGAAGACGCTCTTTCTATTCTTAATCCCGACTTTGCCAGCATGATATTTAATTTTACCGCGAGCAAATTCAAAATCTGAATTATAAAGGTCGGGGTAAATTGCAACTAAATAACGGGCAAGTGAACGAATCTCTGCATTGGGAAATCTTCGTAATGTATCTTTTGCTATTTGTGACGCCATACCTGTATTTCTACCCAAAATTACCCCCAGTTTTATCTATAATATTCCATTGCCGGAATATCAAGTTCTTCAAATAATCTATCGTATATTTTCTCGGGAATGTCGTCTTCCATATCATGTAATAGCCGACCTATATCCCAAAGTGCCGCCGCAAGTTCGCTGGCATGAGCCGCTAACAGGAACCCGTCGTTTTCCTCATTACAGTCAAATTCAAGTGTTGCTTTCATGATACTCCAATTAAACGTTAGTTTCTTGTTGAAAAAACTCCAATAAAAGGTTAAATGCTTCTTTCCAAACGTCCAAATTATGCAATTCGTTGAACCTAACAACCCCAATGCTGTGTATTTCTATGTGATATTCTCTTGATAGTGGGATTACCGAGTAGTGTTCGCGAAGTGGTTTCTTGCGATCGCGTCCCATTCCGATTGGGTCTAAATAGTGCATTTCAGCAGTCCGACCGACGACCAGACACGGCTTTGTCTTGATATGTTCTAAGTAGTCAAGGCCATTCACGTTTCCTGTTATATATTTTTTGCATAGTTTTCAATGTTTTTTTGCGCTTTTGCCACTTGATAATCTTGTCAGCAAATAGCAATAATGCAAGGGAAAAAATTAATCCGCCTATGCCAACAAAGTATATCCAATCGCTCAATGATTATACCACCACATAGCGAATATCAGTGAACATATCACTCTCCCGTTAATGTTTTAGTGTTCACGGTTCGCAATTTATAGTCGCGGACATTTTCTCTGGCATCCCATATCAATAGGTTCAAATGTTCTGTCTTGTCCTTTAAGATTAATGCCACCAGGACGTTTAAAACAACGTTTCCGCTTAATAATATATAGTCGTTGCCATTGTAGTTTTCTAATTTTGCCTTCAGGTCATAAATAACCCGATCAATATTGAATATATTTACCGCCCCCTCGGTAAGATAAATGATATTGCCTTCTTTAATAAATCTTTTACAGGTAGAAATGTTGTGCCCTGAAAAATTGATAACATAAACATTTGACATAGAATATCCTTTTAAATCGTCCTTCAAAAGAGTTTTAACCGTCGTATTCACCTGCCGATTAGAAATGAGATATGCCTGACAAAAATCACTAATAGATTCAATGCCTTTTATATGCCAGTCGCAATCGGGGCAAAACAGATATGCCGTACAATCACCACCGAATGCAAGTCCATATCCGTATGTAGTTTTTCTGCCACATTGCGGACATAATATATCTTCAGTGTCTTTTCCCATTGTTATCTGTCGATTCCACATATTGCAGATAGTTGAAATTCCCTGATAAATATTAAATTAAATATCTTAAGCATTTTTTTTATCATACCTGTGCCGTAAAAAAATAATGATTCTGGATTAATTTCTGTTTCAAAAGTTATTTTGACTTTGATTTTTTGTTTTCCAAAACTAATAATTTCACATTTCCCTATTGGTGTTGGATAGCCCCGTACCGCAAGCCCAGTTCTGACAAGTATTGGATTTTTTAAATAATAATCAACATTCATACTTCTGTTTAACCATATATATTTATGATAGTTGTCAAATGTTTCTAAATTATTTTCAATATAGAAACTATTTATTTCAATATCAATCTTTTTGACATTGATAAATTCTTTACTCATTTTTTACCTCCTTGATTTATAATTTACCACCACAATCCGGGCATAGCCGTTTTTGTTGTCCATACTTTGGAAAATCAATTAAATATTCCCAGTGAATTGATGGATTATGATATGTTACCCAAACCAAATTACACTCCGGACATATAAAAATAGGTCTGCTGTGCGGTTTTGCTTTACGTTTTTCTTTATAAAAGGCCGCTCGTGATTTTGGATAAGGTTCAATCTGTTGAAGTTTGATATATGACACTATGTCATCTCTATATTTTCTGGTAATTTGTCGCGGTATCCTAACCAGGATCCACCGCTCCAACGGAAACCGGCAGCTTTTAGGGCGCTGATTATTTCGTATTCCGGTTTTTCTGAAAAAGTCACCCGGATATATTCCGTCCCTTCAATCAGTATTCCGCTTTGTGAAGTCTGTGCAGCATTTGTTCTGTTTTCCCGGCGTTGTATGTCCTCGATCCTTTTTTTAAGCCTGCGAATATTAGCGCTGTTGCCGGTCATTACATAATCCGGAAAACCATAACGCCCACAAAAATCACGAGTGAATAGTTTTTGAATATGTCCATCTTTAAAATCTAAACCTAATAATTCAACTACTTTATCCGGCGTTGATTCATTCGACGGCTTGCGCTTTATTATTTTATTAGCGGCTCTCATTAAATCCTGGTTTTTTTGTGCCTTGTTAATCTTTTCCGTCAGTTGTTCGATTGCATCAGGGTCATCGCTAAACGTAGTTTTTTTTAACTGGATTTCAAGACCATGAGCCTTTTCTCTGTGATGGGCCGCCATATCCCTAGATTCTATGGAGTTCCTCATTGCGCTGTCAATACGTGTAATGTTCCGTCGAGCGTGTCTCTCGCTGTGATGTCCAACTAGGATAGGTTGACCGAATGGGATATGTTCGCTGATTGCGGTTGCCTGATTATAATATTGTTCAGACTTTTGCTCTCTTGATAATGCCCAATCTTGGCGCTTATCGAGTTTTCTTTCCAGTCTCTCTCTGCGTGTCATTTTACCACCTTAATTTTAGTTTTACCATTCATAATATTAGTCTGTTTTTTTTAATTGTTCCAGTGTGTCATCTTCTAATTTACCGCCATTAACCAAATATTCAAGATACTCGCTAATTTGTTCAAATTTTGTCCATGCATCAAAAGGAATCATAAACCATTCCTCTTTACTTTCACATTTACGAAACTCTTTTAATATATCTAAACATGTTTTTAAATCTTTTTTGGATGTTTTTGTTTTTAAAAAATCAATTATCATTTTAATTCCTTTCAAAAAAAGCCGAACTTATATCTTGAGACAACAAAATAGTCTGTTATCTTTATAAGTATTGCGGCTTTAATTTTAGTTTTTTCATTCCCTGTATCCGTTATAAATTTCAACTGTCTTTTTATAAATAATAAGTTCGCCCCATTTTTTTGAAAAGGCAAGAAGTTCATCTATTGTATTTAATTCAATTTTAGGTTTATATTGAGTAACCACAAGTGGATTTGCGAAAGTAGGTTTGTTTTTTTTAAACTTAAATCCAAGTTTTTCTAATTGCTTAATTTCTTCATAACGATAATCTGTTTCGGATAATTTCAAAGTAAATATCATATAATCCTCCAATTCATAAGAGAATATAATAAATGTTTTTAATTAAAAAAAGGTTTTTTATGGAATCGCAAGTATTATGGCCGTTATAGTTATTTCCTGATTATTCATATCGGGTTCTATATCTACTATTTGCCAGCGTGCCAATTTCATATTTGCCGTCAACATTATTCCCTCGTCAAGTATCGGATGTCTGACATTGATAATGTCGCCTTCGAGTTTATTCGCAGCGTTTGTCCAGGTAGCGAATTGAACTTTATACCATTTCTGTTTTTTCTTATAAAGCAGGTCATCTCTTAGATACCCGGCAGTTGTTCCGTCACTGATATAATCGAGGTTTTCCTGATATTCGTGAGTCCCATAATCGCCCTTACTGGTCGAATCATACGCATTACTGGTTTTCTGATATTCGTTACTTTGATTATTTTTGAAGTAATTTACCGTTAAATCATTAGCAAGCTCCGATGTTGGTAATAATGACAATTTAAATGAATTTTCCTTGATTAGATGCTGTGCATAATATCCAAGATCGGGATAAGTGCTGCCAGTTGACCATGTACAGCCAGTATCGATAGTTCCATTATTTTCATAGGTCGTAATATCATAGACAGTAGTTAAGGCGCCCTCGTCAAGCCTCCAATAGCCGACTAAATTTGTCTCATTCCCAATTAATATCTTGTATATATTTGCGAGAATTGTTACCGCGCTAATTTCAGCATTCCATAATCGTACCTCTTTCATTTTCCCATCAAGCGGATATAAACCCGACCGCTGCATCCCCAGAGTAATGAATGAATTACCACCACCAGTACATACACCGGCGCTTAGAGTACCATCTGCACTGGCAATACTAACCCCCGCAATATCTTGTATAATTAATTCAATATCAGGATAAAATCGCTTAAATGTTAAATGATACCATGTTTCGGCGGTCAAACCGACATCCAGGGTTAATGTATCATGCTCGATAATATTTGCGCCATGCTCTTGACTGAACACAAATGCTGTATTATTGGCATCACTTTTGTATAATCTATATAAACGATTACTTGCTTCATTGGCATCGACACCCTCACAATCGAATATTATTTGCACACCACTACTAAAATTATTAAAATAAATCCAGCATTCAAAAGTGAAGTCTCCAGTTATTTGATGCTCTGATACTGCTGCAAATGTAATCTTTGACGTATTGGCCGTATCGTCGAAATCAAGTGCAATTATATCAGGGTGGTGAATGAAAACATCCGGACTGATTGCTGTGGCCGCTCCCGATTCTGTGAAATTCGCTGTTTCGTCAAATGCTTTGATTTCAAGTCTATTGGCATAATTCCAATATAGCCAGCACGAAGCCTCATAAGTCATTCGATCTAAAAGTTTGGTGGCCTCAAGTTGCTTTAAAATAGCAAAACTAAACTTCCACCCGTCTCTTGCGTCAGCGGCGATATTAAAAGAATCCATCTCAATATCATTACGAAATAGGTAAATATCATCAAGAGATATATTGCCTTGCGTTGTCGTAGTTTCCGAGGCATTTATAACAAAATCGGCCGTGCTGGCACTTGCTTTTGAAGTGAATTTTATATAATGAATCCCGGCAGTAAAGGGTAGTACAGTATTTGCACTTGCAAAGGCATTTGTCAATATCAATGCAAAATCACCATCAGGTGCAGTAGTGACGGCACAGGTATATTTTAGTATATAAGATTTACCATTTTCACCCGCCAATAATCTATTTGCCGCCGTCTGGGTAAGATTACCGCTCATTGATGAACTAACAGCATCATTTATTGTCGCATTCCCGCCGGTATCTACCCAATCGCCGGTTGTGTCCCACTTGGCATGAGTGGCGAAGGTGTTTTCATTCAGGCATTCGGGATTTAAACTTAACAATTCCTTCGCCACCGATTCAATACAACCTACCGGGTTTTCGATAAGATTACCGGATCCGTCGTCGTCGGGATGTGACACGGTAAAAATAGACCCGATATTCGGGTCAGTCTCGGTAGTTGAACGCCCATTAATCCAAGTTCCGTATTCGTAACCCTTACAGGCGATAAAAACAGGAAATAGTTCTGTGGGTAAATATCTTAATTCGTAAAAACACATATAAAGTCTTGCAGTAGAGTCGCCAGATTCATCCGCGTTGTTAGTATGCAATAAATTTAAACTTCTATTAATAGTCCCACCAGCGAGGGCAATATTGATTGATTGTAGTGTTTCGTCGCCCTTTGCCTCTATATTTGTCCCCTCAAATGTAAGATCGGCATCCCCTGGAACAGCCTCGGTATATAAGACCTTGAAAAACAAAAGTGCCGATATTATTTCGCTACTGTTTCCATCATAGGGTGCGAATCCTATTGCAATTTCATTATCCACGCCAATAGCAACGGCCTCAAGTCTACTATAGGCGAATGTTGCATAATTAAAATCAATGCAGTTAGCTGGGTCTGTAAAACCGGCATTATTATATTCGCCGGGATAAACATAATCATATAAATGGAAGCCGACATCTATTTGTAAAATAGTGTCGCTCCCGGATATCGAATATGTGACTTCGGTTGTATCTACCTTTACATATCTCTGAATTCTTGTATCATACATCCATGCCCTATATTGAGCGGCATTTGTACTATTAAGTATATGGCCTGAAATCAAATAAAGATGTTTACTGGCAGAATCAACACCCAAGTATCTTGCGGGAATCATATTATTGTCTTGGAGATGTGTAATATTTGTCAGCGTTCCGTCTTGTCCATAATAAAACGGAATATCACCGTGAATTATTGGTTTAATTTCACCAAGAGTTTCCGTAGTAACGTGATCGGCATAGGCGTTTGTTATTAACGTTCCAATAATTTTATCTTTTATTTTATCGTTATCGAATATGCTGAATGTAAATCCGTCTTCTGATATGTTTGTTATATCGTCAACTTTGCCGGTGAACATTTCCAATCGCTCCGCCCAGAGCGGTGTCGATCCATCGTTAAATATCAACGCCACTAAAGCATTTCCCATAATATAGCCAAGCCCGGTTGTCCTAAGAAAATCCGTTTCTTTGTCCTGGTTCAGTAACGTTACCGATACATTCCCAATACTGCTTATACCACCTGCATATTTTATCGAGCGGTGAATACTTGGCAATGATTTGCAGCGCATTATGTAGGAATTACCATCTAAGGTTATTGTTTTTGAAGCGTAATATTTATGCGCCGAACCGTCGTAAGTATCAAACTTAATCGCCACAATAGGTTTAATCCCCTTGCGAAGTTTCTCGGAATTAAACTGAATATTCCCATCCTGGCTCACGTTATTTCCTGCCTTAAAACCATGTCTATATTATACAGTCCGGTTTGTACTTGTGGAAAATCTATCCCGTCAATTGACCATAATCTTACAGTATAACTTACCGTAGTATCAATAGCGTAAAATGTGAATGTATTTTCAGCATAATTAACATCGGCATCGGCGAAAAAAGCAAGTAAAGCATTACGGTTTGTCAGGCTTTCATTCCTGACAATTACTTCCCAAAACACCTCTTTATTCCCGAAATCAATAACCTTAACGGCGCCGCCAACCGCTTTACCGATTTTCTGTAATGGTTTTATCGAACCGGTTTGATTAAGCGGAAATGCCAGCCCTTTTGTGAGCGTTACGTCCGTTGCACTCGGATGACTGAATTTAGGTGCTGTTAATGCCATTACAACTCTCTCCTGTATGATACTTTTTCGATGAATTCAATTGTCGGTTGTCTGCCAGCGCCATTGAGAAAATCCTCAAAACTTTTAGAATCATTGGCATAGATATTGATACTGTAATTGTGACTCACAGATGAATTATTCGGGCCGTTGATATTGGGACTTGACATAGGTGTAACGGATACGCGCTCACGACCGCCTGGGTTATCACCAACCATAATCATTTGCGGACCGGAAGTAACGAAATCGCCACCCGTTGCATAAACCGGCGGTTTCTGTGATAAAACAATCCCCGCTTGTGCGACTCCCAATCCAGCGATAATTGCAGTCCAGGGCATTCCTCCAGTTAATGGAAAAGCGGCCACGGCTTTCATATATGCAATTGCAGTATTCATTCCAATACTGGCTAAACTACTTCCTTGTTCAAGAAGAAACACTTTTTTTCGATCAGCGGCATAACTATCAGTAACATCCTTTTCCATCTTTTTACGTGTTGCAGCATCGGCAGTAAAATATTGTTTTGAATTTCTTAATTGTTCAAGTTCAGCATTTTGTCTTAATTGAACTTGGTTGCTAAAATATGTAGTATACATACTAATTGTATCACTTAACATTCCAGCAACGCCCATTTTTACATTTGTTTGTAATTGCTTTAAGTCATTTGCCTGATTGTCATAAAACATTGCAGAATATTTACCACGTTCCTCATACATTGCTAAATCTGCTGCTGCTATGTCATCGTTTATTTTTTGTTGTATTGCAGCATAATCTACTTCAAAGCCGGGATCTTCCATACCTCCCATTGACATACCAGGTGCCTGGGGACGTTTGGCAAATGGAGCAGCCGTTGTTTTTGGGGCAACTGCTATAAGTTTATCTAAAATTGCCTTTTGGAATGATTCTACATAACCAGTACCAGCCGCTTCACCTTGAGTTGTTGCCGTATTTTTTAAGTATTCAAATAAATCACCCTCAATAGTTTTAATAGTTTCGCCTGAATTTTTATGCGTTTCAACTCTTTTATTTTGCGCTTCAACTACTCTAATAGCATGTTCATTCCTTAATCTTTGATCTTCATCGTGTCTTTCTTTGGCAAGTCGCATATATTCTTTATGCTCTTTTGTCATATATGCAATTCCAATAGCAGCGACAACGGCAGCAGCCCCGACTGGTGTCGCGGCGAATGCAAGCGCAACCGCCTTATAGCCATTAGCGATTAATACTAATTCTTTCCCAATATTAAAAGTATGAATCGCAATTCCTAAGCCTTTTAGAGCAAGCCCGGTTTTTATTATAGTCCCGACTAAATCACCATGTTCTATTGTCCATTCGATTACTTTCTTGAAACCCTCCGCTACACCGATTATCTTTTCCCGGATTTCCGGCATGTTGGCTTGTAGATTTTCAAATGCTTTCTGGACATTGGGTAAGATAGTTTCACCAATATCTATCATTATGACTTTGAATGACTGCAGAACTTGATTTTTCAAGAAATCAAAAGTTGCTGCCATTTTCTTATAGGCTTTCTCTGTCGCACCTGCCCGTTTTTCCATCTCTATCATTGCTTTATCAAGATCATCGGCAGCCTCAGTTGCCAATGGCATTGCGCCTTGCATTGAGCGAATATTAGCGAAAACATCTTGTAAAGGGATATTGAGCTCTGTGGCCTTTTCACTTACTTTTTTTAATGCTCCGGCAAAACCATATTGATCAATTAATGCCTCTCCGGATGTTACACCAATTGCTTTATATATTTTCTGCAAATTCTCAGTTGGTTTTAAAAGTTCGACTATCGATGCCCTAATCGCCGTAACGGCCTCTGCTGTATTTTGACCTCGGGCGGTTAATACTGCTATAGATGCTGATAGTTCTTCAAGTGACACGCCCGCCTGGGCCGCTATTGGGATAGCGTGTCCCAACGATCCGGCAAGTTCGGTCATCGTGGTTTTTCCTAATCGGACTGTCGTAAATAGAGTGTCAGAAACCGATTCGGCATCGTCAACAGTTTTCCCATAGGCATTAATCGCCGTTGTCAGAATATCCGCTGCGACTGATACGTCAGTAACACCGGCAGTTGCCGTTCGCGTTGCCTGTTCAAGTAGTTTGGCAGAATCGGCGGCGTCGCTAAACCCCGCCGAGACTATATCATAGCGTGCCTTAGTCAGTTTATCAAGTGCCTGACCGGACGACATTGCCAAATTCTTTATTTCGTTAGACATCTTTTTAACGGCAACAGGTGCAACTTCGCCCATCAAGGTAGTGATTTCAGCAATACCTTTTTGATAATCGGATGCCATTTTAATTGAAGCAACGCCAAGCCCAACCGTTGCAAGCGCTACTTTGGTTATTGCGGGTGAAATCTTACCCCAATCGGATTTCATTCGGGCAACGCCGCTTGTCATTGTCTTTTTAGCGGCATTAAACGAAGACGCAAATTGCGTTGTATTTCCGATAAGTTTTACTGTAAGCGAAACGGCCATTACTGGGATTGCCTTTTGATACTCTCGTTATATTCGATTATCCAATGTTCCTTGTACATACTATAGATTATTCCAATTCTGTTAATCAGAGATGAATATTCATCAGTTGTCAATACAAAATCCTCACTATCAATGATAAACTGCGCTGCGCTCATTGTCGGGATATGTTCTGAATATGTTGAAAACTGTATGATTTTCCAGAATATTCTCCATGCTAAATAATTCATACCTCTTAGAAATATCGGCCGGGTATCCGGTTCGCCCGCCTTGTCATCATAAAAACGATTCTTGAATTTCAGACATTCTTTTTTTAAATAACATTTCGGGTCTGTTTTCCGCTCAATACATTCTTGCTGACATTCAAAACAGAAATTTTCTGGTAAATCCCACTGGAAAAGAGTCTTAATATAGAGAACTAATGTTTCTTCATCGCCTTCGGATTTTGACCGGATTTCATAGAACTCTTTTTTATAGGCTGGGGGACGAGAAGATTCTCTGTTCCCAGCATTTTTGCCAAAAAACTCATCACCTCGTTGAATATTTCCACTTTTAAATCAAATGGCATATAAGCAACTAATTCAATATCAAAACCAATAACGGTACCGTTTTCATCGGTTACGTTTTCCCATCCACTTATGGACTGTTTGCATATCTCAGAAAGTATATCACTCAATTGATCCATTTTGAGTGAATTTTCATTAAGTCTTGATAAATCAAAATCATTACCAAGCACTTTGTAATAGCAGTCATAAATGGCTGTTCGAGCCGGAAATGTGTAAAAGAATTTACTCCCGTCTCTTTCAAGCACCTTTGCTTTGTTTGGGTTTACGATTTTTATGGACATTCTTTGCCTCCTTCGGTTTGTTAATTATATTACCTTGTTTATCTTGGAAAATAAATACTGATTGCGGGACTTGAGAAATTACTTTAAGTTCATCGGGCGTACACTCCCGAAATGGACTGCCTTTTACCCATCGTATATTTCCGTCAAGTCTAAATCCCGGAAACGCTAAGACCTTGACATTCACTTGATTAACATTCTTTTTCTTAGTCATAACTTCACCTCTAATACTCTGCGCACTGGTCGCGAAACATACTAAATGCATTTCGATTAGTTGTCTGTATTTGTATGTCCGGATTAGGGTCGGTTATTCCATAAGCAGGGAAACTCATTGCCTGACCTGCCGGGATGTATGCTTGCCATGAAATAACCTCATTGACAATCCCGGGGCCAGCCACTTGTTCTTTGTGCCCGGTTATTTTAAGGCTTGGAATCCAAATCTGGAGCGCCCTGGTGATCGTTGTCATTGTCGAACCGACAAAATTAAAATGAGCCATTAATACTGTATCGTTTGCATGATAATCAATAAAATCATCTGCCGTATATCGTGGCAATGTAAACGAGCCGGTTATTAATCTCTGGGAGTTTCTTACTGGTTGTTTGCGGTATTCACCAGACACGGAATCGTGATCATCGGTTTTGAGATTATTGGCTATATTGATTTCAAAAGCACTAATTCCGTAATTATCGGCCGAAGTCAATGCAACGGAAGTTGAATAATCATCAATCCTGAATGTGAGATCGCTAAACATGATATTTTCATTGGTATCGGGTGAAAACAAAGCAGAGGGACTCCACTTTAAATTTGTTTTCCAGCCGGCAACCGTTGTGCCATCCTGTCGCGAGGCGCCCAAAGAATCCGTAACCCTATCAAATGGCACTAAATCAGCTTCAATGTTTACACCGCTTTTCGCCGTCCCGGATATTTTTAGACTATTAATCATTACCGAACGCCAGACGTGCAAACTAACAGCCTTAGCAACTCCAAGCGTAAATCTGCGGATTAATAAATCACTCGACGTGCCAACCCCGGCGGTAGGATAGTCGCTATAAACATCAGTCCATAATTGGTCGTGTAGGTTATTTGTCGGCTCAAAAGTATGAGTAAATTCTTCAGCAATTATAATACCTTGCGTATCAGTTGTCGTGGCGGCCACAGCGTTGCCCCATGTAACGGTATTGGCGGTGGCGTCAACGCTTGCAATATGTCTTACCTGGCCCTCATTGGTATCGCTAACACCACTGGTGTCAAATTTAATCCATTTATCATCATCACCAGCGACAATATCTAGGGCGTTCATTGTACCAACCAGACCGGCAGCGTCAACGGCACAATCAACCTCTGTTTTTTGAGTGCCAACGGTCCAATCCGGGCTGCTGTGATCTTCACCACCCAAAGCACAGGCAAAAAAGACATCAAGTCCATCATATTTACCTTTGAGGGACAAACTCCCGCCCGGTTCCCTGGATACTCTGTCCGAACCAACTATCCCGGCCTTGCCGATTATTGATTCATCGTTTTCCCACTCGTGATTATCGGATATACTTTCAGAAACAGCGGGCACTAAATCATAACTCTTGACTTTGACCTCTTCGGAGTCCGCGGTGGCCTCTGTTGTCGGATATAAGGCACTTACAAGTCCAAGGTCGGACTCGATTCGCGCTCCTATTTTAGATTGTGATCCTATTAAAACAGCCATGTTGTTTTCTCCTCAATTAAAATATTGCAGCGGTTCGGCCATCATCGGTATTCTGCATCTCAAGTCCAAATTCCTGAGTTATCGCCGTTCCGCTGGTATATGTTAGATATGAATTATCAGAATGTTTCAAGAATACTTTAAAATCAACAGTTACCGTCGCCACTCCTGATCCACCAATCGGGACACTTACGTTGGTAATTTTCATAGTCGGAATCAATAAATTAAATTCACGGGCGCCACTTGACGCGCTGAATTTCAAATAGCATTGCAGTAATTCATCGGCATCACGCCATGTGAAAAAAGCATCACTGTAATAACGTGGTAAAACTATCTGGAGTGTTACTTCACGGAATCCATTACTAACTGGTTCAATAGTGTTTCGTGTCGCGGTTTGTCCGGTTGTGGCATCGGGAGTGCTAAATTCAGGATCAGTAAGATTCCGATTGAAAGTAAACGTAAACGAATTAATACCATAATTGTCCGTCGCATCTAAAGCGTCTGCATCATCACCTATCCGAAAAGTCAAATCACTGAATAACAATTTCATAGGTGGGTTTTCATCTACATTGGCATATAATGTCACCAATTCAGCGGCAGTATATGTACCGGCAGCACGATCTACATCATAAGAAATTATCGGGAACGTCGCTTTGATATTTTCTTTAGCGTTACCCGTTAATGTAAATCCATTGACATACATTCCGTTATATTGCCACGGTGTTGTTGATACCTTCTTGTCAATTGACATGGTTCCACAAATCGGCGTCCCGGATAAATCGTCAATATTGTCAACTACAATCAAATCATTAAATGCTGCTCCTCCGGTATTCCATGCACAACTACCAATCGCTAAAGCAAATAATAAATCAGTGCCCCAGAAATTAGAATTAGCGGTTGTATCAAAAACCACCTGTACATTCAAGTCACCGGTTATCGGTTGAACGCCTTGCGAATCTACAATCAGTCCAGCGCCGCCGTAAATAGACTCATCGGGTACTCGCTCAAAATCATCTGTTATATTTTCGCTTAAAAGCGTTACTAAATCCGTGGGTGCTG
>Ga0180732_1000949_pt1 | contig 20117 bp, 13 predicted proteins | sample KR11_01MetaG_FD_148674 | JGI IMG/M metagenome (GOLD analysis project Ga0180732, IMG submission 148674) | Groundwater microbial communities from the Olkiluoto Island deep subsurface site, Finland - KR11_0.1 MetaG | ecosystem: Environmental > Aquatic > Deep subsurface > Groundwater | place... | reverse complement strand
TTTTTGTTCTAATTCTTGATAGGTCGGTTTTGTTGCCATCATAAAAGCCCCCTTCCCAAAAAAATAAACGCCATCCAAACATTTTTCTTTATTGGTTCAGTTCAAAAGCTTTAACCGGATGAACAGATTTCATCTTCTTGCGTAACAATGTTTCAATATTTAGCAAAGATTAAGATTGAGGGGAAACAATTGAATCTAAGACGTTTTGGGATCTACAAAATATCCCATAGAGCTGTATTTCAAGCTATTATCTTTAGAGCCACTTTCAAAACGTCCCATTTTGGCCGATCTCTGCGTTGGGCGAAAATTTTAATCCTCGAAATACTCTATGTATTCCTGCGGTTAAAATTTTCACCCGCCTTGACCTTGACCAAACTGAAACGTTTTGAAAGTGGCTCTTTAATTTAAGTATGAAAGTCAATTGGTTATATTATATGCCTTTGCCGCTTTACTGCAAATCCAGCACTTGCCTCACTTTACGTCCCAAAGATTCGGGGGAGAAAGGCTTACCAATAAATGCCTTTCCGGAATCCAGCACACCATGGTGCACAATAGTATTGTCTGTGTACCCGGACATATAAATCACCTTCATTTCAGGTCTTAAAGATTTTAAGCTCTGTTCCATGTCCTGACTGCTTATCCCTGGCATGACAACATCTGTCAGGGTGAGGTGAATGGATCCATGATAGTCCCCGGAAATTTTAATAGCCTCTTCGCCATTTACGGCTGATAGAACTTTATAACCATAATATTCAAGGACTTTTACAATAAAATCGCGAACCATCTCGTCGTCCTCCACAACAAGAATAGTTTCCGTACCGGTCGGTATATCAGTACTTTCAGCCATTTGTTCTGTATCCGATGCCGGTTTTTCGACTCGGGGCAGATAAATCTTGAAGGTGGTTCCTTTGCCGGGCTCGCTGTAAACCCAGATATTTCCGTTGCTCTGCTTTATAATACCGTAAACTGTGGAAAGCCCAAGGCCAGTCCCCTTCCCTTTTACCTTTGTTGTAAAAAAAGGCTCAAAAATATGGGCCTTGATTTCGTCCGGCATACCTGCTCCTGTGTCACTCACACCCAGCATTACGTACAAGCCTGGCGTCACAGCCACATGGGAATGTGCATACTCATCATCGATGTTTACATTTTTTGTCTCTATGGTAATCTTTCCGCCATCCGGCATTGCATCTCTTGCATTTACCACAAGATTCATTATCACCTGTTCGATCTGTCCCGCATCGACCTCAACTTGTCCTAAATCCGGGGCAAGGATTGTTCTCAATTCAATATTTTCTCCGATCATCCGGCAAAGCATCTTTTCCATATCCAAAGCCGTTTCATTGAGATCTATTACTGTTGGTTGAAGAACCTGTTTCCGGCTAAAAGCCAGAAGCTGCCGTGTCAGAGAGGCGGCACGTTCACCTGCAAGCTTAATTTCCTTAATCTCTTCCCGCACAGGATCATCTTTTGGGATATCTGTAAGGGCCAGCTCTGCATTTCCTATGATCGTTGTAAGAAGGTTGTTGAAGTCATGGGCAATTCCCCCGGACAGAATGCCGACAGCTTCGAGCTTCTGGGATTGCAGGAGCTGCTGTTCCAGACTCTTTCTTTCTGTAACATCTGTAACAAAACCAACATTGCAAGTGATTCCGTCGATCGATGTAAGCGTTGTATTAAAATCAGCATAGATGATTGTCCCGTCTTTTCTAAGGCATGGGATATTTTTTACCACTCCTCCCCCCTGTCTCTCCAGCGCTTCGAATTCGGGAATCACACGGTCAAAATCATTTTTGGGGTGAATGTCCATAACATTCATTGTTTTCAATTCATCTTGCGTATACCCCAGCATCTTGCAGATAGCAGGATTAGCATATTGGAATATTCTGTTTTCCATTTCAATGATTAAAATGCCTTCGGCCGCACCTTCAAACAGGGTTCTGTATCGTGTTTCCGAATAGCTTAATTCCATGACCATTTGGCGTTGTTTTTCTTCCTGCTCAATATTATAAAGACCAAAGGCAATGTCACCCCCGACCTCGTGAAACAAGGCCTGTTCTTCCTTATCCATGGAAAAAGTTTGAGGCACTAAGACTGTAAGAGTCCCGTAGACCTTTCCGCCGTATTCAAGCTTCACACAAAAAGATGCATTATCTTTATAAGCGGATACAAGCGGGCAATCCGGACAATCAATGATAGTGTCTGTTGTAATCACAACTTCGTTTTGGGTCAGGGCTTTTCGTATGCATTGGGGCAATTGACTCTTTTTAAGCAATTCTTTTAACAGCCTGAAATTTTCCCCAAGACCTGATTCTGCAAGATGTACCAACATTCCTGATGAATCAATGAGGCTAATCCATGCGCTGTTGAAACCTCGGGTTGCAACAAGACCCTCACATGCCCCTTTAATCAGCCGGTCGCGATCTTTCTCCTTGGTTATGAGTTGGTTTACTTTTCTGATGGCTCTTATGATAGCGTTTAAATGCTTCTCCCGCTCTTGAGCCTGTTTCTGTTCCGTGATATCCATAGAAAGCATGAAAATTCCTTCGGGAACAGGCTGGATGCTCATATAAAACCATGCCTTATGGCCATCAGAGTAATTAAACTCATTTTCCATGGAAACAGAACTTCGTTCATCCATACAACGCTGCATAACAGCAAACTCTTTCGAATCTATTATGCCGGGGAATACATCTATTATTTTATGACCAAGCAATTCCTCTTTGGTTCGGCGGCATTGCCTGATGGTTTCCTCGTTCACATAAAGGTAGCGCCAGTCAAAACTTACAATCTCACAACCTTCCATCATACTGTCGAGTGTCCTGCGATAGCGGGTTTCACTTGCCTGCAAAGCCCCGGCTGACTCAAACTTCTCCCGGTAGTACCGGGACTGACGATGCCACAATATAAAGCCGATTCCGGCACCCGTCCCGATAAGCAAAGAACCAACAAAAATAATTATTATCCACAGTCGTTCTCTTAAAGGCGCATATACTTCTGATATATCCATTCGGGCAACAAGAAACCACGGTGAATCGGGTATGGCCCTGACACAGGCAACCACCGGAACTCCACGGTAGTCTCTACCTTCTACAATCCCTTCAATTCCAAGTACTGCCATAGCAGCAGGCAGATCATGACTCTGATTCAAGGGAAATCTCAGGTTAAGAGCTGTATTTTTCTTAAACTTAAGCTCGTTTAAGAAAAGGACATCGTCTCCTTCTCTTCGAACCAGAAGCGTTTCGGCAGTCCGGCTGTCCACTGGCCAGGATTGAATTAAGGGATAAAGATAAGTTTCAGGTTTGATGATAAAAACAATAGTACCAAGGGGAAGACCGCTATTCTCTTCATCCAGGATAGGAACAAGTATCGCCAGATAAACAGGACGATCGGGCGAATCACGGTGGAAATCAAGAAAAGTTATTTTTTCCGAGCTGATGACTTCGGAAACATCTCTGACAAGGTGGGAAGGAACCTTTTCAGATGATTCCGGTTCAGGCGATTCCGGATCAGACATGCGTAATACACCCCGTGTATCCAGCAAGAATACATGGTCATACTGATTGGCAGCTCCGGCCTTGTGAAGCCACATCATTAATTTACTTCTTGCATCAGGGTTGTGAGGTGTTTCGAGATATCGCTTTACCCGCAGGGAAAGGTTGACGTTTTTGTAGCAGATAGAGGCATCCCACAGCCTCTCCTTTCTCCACTGCAAAAGTTCCTCTACTTTCATATCCGCAATGGCAGAAAGCTGGCTATCCACCCCGGCCCGGAAATTTTTTTCCTGGCTACGATAGTAAAAAAAACCCGCTGCTAAAATGCCGGTGATAAGGATTATAAAAAGCAGTATAAGGATATATGAGAAAGGTTCCTTATTTCGAGCAGGTTGTTCAACAGTGGCATCTGTCATTGAATATTCCCCCGTCCACCATTCAAAATAGCTTTTTGATCGCTTGAATTAAAAAAAGAGTATAACCTATATAATTATTCTCTTTAGTTATTAATAATTTGTCAAGAAGATTTAGGATTTTATAAAATAATATTCTATATTTAAATAAGTTTAAGCGGCTCTGACAGCTATTTTTGGAGTTGCTAAGACGTTTACAATCGCAGGGAATCGTTAACTGGTTGATGTTATACCAACAGGATATAAAAAAAGGGCGGTTTTAAGCCTTAGAAACACAAGGCTATAATAAGTTCATCCGGTCTATGGGAGACAGAAAGCTATTTTAAGAAGGCCCCTGGTGCCACAGGGGCCTTCTTAAAGAATTATGCTGCAATGCGCAATGCTCTTTCAGTTGCATTTCTGAGTTCGGCAGGAGTAAAAGGTTTGGCAATATAGTCAACGGCGCCGAATCTGGCGGCTTCTACAGCAGTTTCAATGCTGGCATAACCGGTAACGATTATTACTTTTGTTTCAGGCAGATGAGCCCGCACAGCCTTTAAAAGCTCAAGCCCTTCAACACCCGGTATTCTAAGATCCAGTAAAACTAGTCCATACTGATTTGAGCCGATTTTTTCAAGAGCCTGTTTTTTGTCCGAAGCCTGATCAATCTCATAGCCTTTTTTAGCCAGGATTTTACGCATATTGTTATTTACGGCGATTTCATCATCAATGATAAGAACGGTTTTAGATAAATCAGCATCTATTTGTTTGATACGATCTGTCTTTTCCCTTTTTCCGGAAAGAGCGGCAACGTTTTGTTTCAGCTGTTCATAGTAAACCATTGAAGTTCCGTCCGTCTGAAGGTTCATCGCATATTCAATGCCTGCGGCTTCTGCGACTTCGTCAAAGTCAAACGGCATATCAATCCCTATAAGTTTTTTAATGTCCTGTTGCGGAACCGCATCTCCACTTACCTTTTTGGCCTTTTTCTTCTGGGGACAAAGACTGGATTTAACCCCGGCCTTGCAGGTATTTCCCAGCTTTTTGAAGATATCACAGACCATTTCACCAAGAAGGCAATAATTTTCAAGTGGCTGATCAGACTTTATCTCAACAACAGGTACATCCGAACGGCTAAGGATATCAGCATATTCTTTGCCTGTTATCTTCTCTACTTCCATTCGGTTAAACGGCATATCAACGTCAATGTTTTGCATACCTCTGCCTGAAGCTTCATAATTTTTCTTCAATGTTTCATAGGGCACAAAAGAGAGCCCTTCATGGTGAAGGTTAGCTAAATACTCAGGACCGGTTATGGACACCACTTCGTCATAGTTAAAAGGCATATCAACACCAACGAGTTTGGATATATCCGTTTTTTTAGTCTTAGCTGATGAAGCCTTGGCTTTTTTCTGAGGGCATTCGGTTGTTTTTACACCTGCTTTACAGGTTGCCCCGAGTTTCTTGAAAATCTCGCACACCATATCTCCAACTAAGCAATAATGTTCAAGTGTTGTAACAGGCTTTATCTCGTAAACAGGCATATCCGAAGGCCCAAGACTTCTTACATATTCATCACCTGTATATTTTGCCACTTCTTCTGCTTCAAAGGGAATGTCAAAATCAATTACATCTATTGTTTCAACTTCTTCCGCAGGTATCTGAACCTTGGGCAGATCACCTTTTAAGGCATGGGAAACCGTACTTCTCAATTCATCAGGAGTAAAGGGCTTGGGCAGATAGTCAAGAGCACCCAGCCGGATAGCTTTCATAGCAGTATCGGTTGACGCATAAGCTGTCATCATCAGCGATTTCATTTCCGGATAATCTTTTTTTACCCTTTTCAATAACTCCAAGCCATTCATTTCCGGCATCACAAGATCTGAAATGATAAGCGAATAGGATTCTTCAGACATTTTTTCAAGGGCTTCTTTTGCGCTTAACGCGCATGACACCTTATAGTTATTTTTGGATAAAATTTTTACCACATTCTGACAGATGCCATTTTCGTCATCAACAACCATAATTCTTGCTGTTGGTTCCATATCGCTCCTCCTTATCTTGTAGTATTATTAAAAATATAAAATAGTTTTGTATAATTTATCTTTTTAAATACTACTTAAGCAGAATATGTGCCAAAAACTATATAGCAATTTATTATTTATTAATACAGTTAGTTATAAAATAAGGCCATTAAGAATCATCTTAAAATGTGTACAAGATAATTATACGATATGCATGAAACAAAGAAAGGATTTTTGCTTGATCTTACATGTACTTACTATGACACAATATGTATAAAAAAAATATACAGTGTATTAAAACATGTGGAAAATTTACGGCAGGTTTTCCCTATTCTGCTCATCAACTCATAAACTTCTGAGCTATCTCTTCCTTAAACCTTGAACCTTTAGCCTCGAACCTTGAACCTTGTTCCTTCTTATTTCGGCGGCCTGCGAATACCATGTCTTTTCATAAGGGCCTGAAAATTTGTACGCTGAATACCGACTTTTTCCGCTGCCAGTGTAACATTCCAGTTGTGTTGAAGAAGCGCATTTAAAATAAAATTTTTCTCAAGCTGCTGAGAAACCTGTTGCCTGAGTTCCTGTTTCTTTTGCTTTAATTCTTCATTGGTTACAGGTGTTACAGCCAGCAGGTTTTCAGGATTTATGATCACAGATTCCGGTTCATTAACATCGGCAGCAAGTTCTACTTCAGGAAAATGAATAGATTCAAGAATTTCTCCTTCACTAAGAATTACCGCTCTCTCTATTACGTTTTTCAGTTGGCGGACATTTCCGGGCCAGTCATATGATATGAGCCGCTGCAATGCTTCAGGAGCAATAGCATTAATGGACTTGTTCATTTGTTTGCTAAATAGCTTCAAAAAGCGTTCTGCAATTTCAGGCAAATCGGAAACAATATCCCGTAACGGAGGTGTGTTTATAGGATATACCATAATCCGGTAGTAAAAATCTTTGCGGAATTTTCCGGTTTCAACCATTTTGGCAAGATCCTGATTAGTAGCAAAAATCAAGCGCAGATCTACCTTTTGCACTTCTGCCCCGCCAACCGGAATAAACTCTCTGTTTTCAAGAAACCGTAAAAGCTTACCTTGAATTTCATAGCTGATGTTGCCGATTTCATCTAAGAACACGGTACCTTTATTTGCGCGCTTAAAAATTCCGTCTTTATCCTGATAAGCTCCTGTAAAGGCTCCACGCACATGTCCAAACAACTCACTTGATAGAAGGTTGTCCGACAATGTCCCGCAATCCACTGCAAAAAATACTTTATCCTTCCGGTTGCTGTTTGCATGGACTGCTCGGGCAACAAGCTCTTTTCCTGTACCACTTTGACCGTAAATCAGAACCGTGGAGTCTGTCGGAGCAACTTTCTGGATCATGGAAACTACCTGCCGGATTTTGCGACTTTTTCCTACAAGCTGATGGGAAAGTATTTTGATGTTTCTGCCGGATTCAGTGGCGGGTTGTTCCGTATGTGAAGGCCCGGAAGATAGAGCCTGCTGCACTACCGAACGAAGCTCAACAGGAGTAAAAGGTTTGGGCAGGTAGTCAAAAGCACCTATCTTCATAACCTCAACAGCCGATGAAATTGATGCATATCCGGTTATGACAATAACTTTTGTTTTCGGATATCTATCCTTAATTCTACTTAAAACTTCCATTCCTCCCATACGGCTCATTTTAAGATCAGTTATAACCACATCAAAAGGAATGGCTTTCATCATAGCCAGCGCATCGTATCCATTTTGGACGTAATGGACTTCAAGATCATTTTTTGCCAGAATTTTTAAGCAGGCATTGCCGATATTTACTTCATCATCAACAATCAAAACCCTTGGAAGTTGATCCGCCATTATTTATCCTTTAAACCTGCCGGAAGTACTATGGTAAAAGTGGTTCCATATCCCGGTTTACTGCTTACATCAATTGCTCCGCCATGCTGCTCAATAATACCACTGGTGATAGATAAACCTAGGCCGGTGCCATCATCTTTTGTGGAGAAAAACGGATCAAATATTTTATCTATCAAATCAAAAGGGATGCCTTTACCTGTATCGCCAACCTTTATTATAACCTGATCTTTTTTGGGATTGAACGAAACCGACAGAGTTATGCTGCCGCCTGGATCAACTGCATCAGTAGCGTTTAATATCAAATTTATTACTGCCTGCTCAATTTGCCCTTTGTCAAAAAACAGTTTCGGGATTGAATCGACGCAAGTAAAATTAATGGTAATATTTTTAAAAGCAGCCTGTTTTCTGGTCAGTAAAGCACACTCTTCCATAATCTCGCAGATATCATATTGTTTTTTCTCGGGTTTGGATTGACGGGCAAAATTTAAAAGACTAGTAACAATTTTACGACATCGTAAAGTCTCACTGGAAACAATATCAAGTTCCTGATAAATGGGATTGTCCTTTTCAAGATCTTCCTGAATAAGCATAGCTGTTGTCAAAATGGTTGTGAGCGGGTTGTTGATTTCATGCGCAACACCTGCTGCAAGCCTGCCTATGGAAGCAAGCTTGTCCTGTTGCAGCATTGATTTCTGCATATTAACATCGCGTGTAACATCTCTTGACAATTCAATTACACCTGTAACCTTTTCATTTTCAATAAGCGGATAGCAGGAAATTAAACAATATATTTCATTGCTTTCCTTATCCAGGTGAATATGAGTTGACTGAGATGATTTTCTGTTTGCGATCGATTCAACAAGCGGACAAGGGTGTTCATCACCGGAACATGGGATATTCCGATGATGGGTGATTTCATAGCAGAACTTTCCTATGGCATCTTCCCGTTTGATTCCCAATTTATTCAGCATGGCATTATTTATATCCTGAATCCGGTAGTTAGGCGCAATCTTTATCACTTCTTCATGAATCATCTGATTAATCAAAACATCGCACATTATTTCATTGTCATTGTAAAATTTAAGATTCTCGCGCAACCTAACCAATTCTACTGCTCTTTTTATAGCAATAATCAGCAATTCCGTATTTACAGGTTTGATTAAAAAGTTAGAGGCAGTATTTTTAAGGTCTGCCAAAGCCGACTGCACATCTCCATGCTCTATAATAATCAAAAATTCAACATCCGGAGCCTGCTTTTTCATCATACCTATAAATTCTACGTCTTTTGTGTCAGACATTTTTATATCAGCAATCACAACATGAGGTTTATTTTTACTGAAAAGGCCAAAACCGTTTTCCATGTTTTCGGCAAACACAAACTTATAGCCGGTATTGCCAAGTGACATTCTAAGTACTTTATAGATATCCTCACCTTCATTAATCAGAAGAATAGTATAATCAATCATATCTTCATTCCATTTTTGTTTTATATTTTTTAGTCGGCTTTATCCGATTGTTCTTTTAAGTATTCCAAGCAACTTGTCCGGATCAAAAGGCTTGGGAAGGTAGGCTACGGCATCTTTTATAGAAAGATGGCGTCCGGCAAGACCGCTTATAACTATAACCGGAATATCCTTGAATTCTTCATTTTTTGAAATTTTTCTGTAAAAGTTCGTACCCCATTCTTCATGCATCTGAAGATCAAGAGTAATAAGATCGGGTTTCACTTTTTTTAGAACTTCACATCCTTCAATTCCGTTTGAGGCAGTAAATGTTTCATAGCCGTTATCATTAAGAAGGCTTACAATATATTTTACGATTATAGGATCGTCATCAATCACAAGAATTTTTTTCGCCATGGCATACCTCGCTTCATGTTTTAAATTTATTGATATTCAATGAGCCACTTTCAAAACGTTTCAGCTTGGTCAAGGTCAAGGCGGGTGAAAATTTTAACCGCGGGAATACATGTAGTATTTCGAGGATTAAAATTTTCGCCCAACGCAGAGATCGGCCAAAATGCGACGTTTTGAAACTGGCTCCAATGTATTAATTTGGCCCATATTATGTTTCAATTGTAAATTATTATCATACAACAGTGAAATAATAAACGATTGATGTGAAAAGTCCATCATAATTAACATTTATACAACCAAACTATTCCCGACTATAATATAAAGGGTTCTGATACCGGCAGGAAATCTTAGCTGTATAATTTGCGCTGTATAATTTGCATATTGCGATTTATCTGTTATATGATTAAGAAAGAGTACATACTGGTCTGCATTATGTTTCTGTTGTGAACTTATCTTTTTTATCTTTTTTTAGCTTATTATGCCTGTTAAATTTTAACACCAAGCACATTTTTTGGTACCAGTACAGAAAATAATGATATGCAATACAAGCTGGTTTATAACAAAGGAAAATTTTCATGTCGGATAATAATTCCTGGACTGTTGTTGTTATAGATGACGAAGAAGATATCCGGGATGTCATGGCTATGATGTTACAGGATTCCGGGTACAACACTCAAACTGCTTCCGATGGCATTGCTGGAGTGGATTTATGCTATAAGATACTGCCGCAGATTGTGATAACGGATATCCGAATGCCCGGAATGGACGGTCTTAAGGTACTTGAAACTCTTAAGAAAAATATCCCGGATATTGAAATTATTGTGGCGACCGCATTTGGGGAGATGGATATAGCAATACGGGCACTTCAGCTTGATGCTTCCGATTTCATCACAAAACCGATAAGCCACGAAGCATTTTTCATGGCTCTGACCCGGGCTAAAGAGCGTTTTACGGCAAGAAAGCAATTAAAACTCATTCTTCACCAGGATAAGATGATGTCGCTTGGACGGCTTGCGGCAAGCGTGGCTCATGAAATAAATAACCCTCTTTCCGGTGTTTTAAACTATGTAAAGCTGATGCTCCGTATAATGGAAAAAGGTATGTTGACGGAAGACAGCAGGAAAAAGTTTATAAATCAACTTGAACTTATTGAAAGTGAAATCAGCCGTTGCACCCAGATAGTTTCCGGTCTATTAACATTTTCACGCAAGTCCGAACCGGTTTTTACAACAATTGATTTGAAATGTCTTTTAGACCGGTGTGTGCTATTAAGCCGCCACAAAATGGAGCTTAGCAAAATTGAATTCAAATTAAATATAAGCCGGGTTTTACCTGAAATAAAAGGTGATTTTAATCAATTGCAGCAGTGTGTCATCAATCTTATATTCAATGCGGTAGATGCAATGCCGGATGGCGGAACTCTTGAGCTAACTGCCGAAAATGAGTCGGTTAAAGGCTTTGTGACAATAAGTGTAAAAGATTCCGGGCTTGGGATCTCAGAAAAAGATCTTAATCATATTTATGAGCCGTTTTTTACAACCAAAAAGGATGGATATGGCATCGGTCTCGGCCTCTCAACAGTTTATGGAATAATGGAACGGCATAAGGGAAGTCTTGAGGCAAAAAGCCGGCCCGGCAAAGGTTCGGTCTTTATACTTCGTCTTCCTGTAGAAAATAAATTTTCCGGAAAGTAAAAATGTCTTCAAAAACAAAAATTAAAAACGGTAAACATATTAAAAGCGATCAGTTGCTGGAATTATTTGATGAATTGAATATCGGAGCTTTCACAGTAGATATTCACCGCAAAGTTTCGTCTATGAACCTTACTGCACAGGCGCTTATGGGACTTAAAGAAGCCGAGACGACAAATCAGGATTGCCGGGAGGTTTTCTGCGGTGTTCCCTGTATGATAAAATGTCTTTTTAAAAGTGGCAAGGCCTGGGATGATGATTCAGCCGTTAAAGTCGAGGAAACCCCGCACAGGCTGGTTACACGACTTGCAACACCAATATATGATTCTTCACAGAATCTGGTAGGTTGTTTGACTATTTTGCAGGATCATTTTCCTATTACGGATCTGATTAACCGGGTTCATTTTGAAGAAAGAAGTCTTAAAATGATCCTCGAAAATCTTGATATAGGTATTTTTACGGTAAACCGGGGCGGGCATATCACTTTTTTCAATAATACAGCCGAGACTATTTCAGGATATGCCAGGAATCAGATTCTTGGAAAACCATGTTCGACTTTATTTGAAGGCGTGGGAGAAAACGATCTTGAAATGCTCAAAGATTCCATAGAAAACGGCAGCACACGCAGCAACCATAAAGGCCGTATGAAAACAAAAAGCGGCGATATCATACCGCTGCGCGCAAGTTATATGGCTCTCAGAAATGAAAAGGGAGCTATTGTAGGAGGACTTTCAACCTTTTACGACCTTACAGTAGTATATAATCTTAACAAGGCTGTCACTGAACGATATACTTTTCACGATATGATAGGCAAAGATCCGGCCATGCAAAAGATATTTGAGATTACCCGTGTAGTTGCCGGAACCAGCTCTACGGTTCTTATCGAAGGGCCTACCGGAACAGGAAAAGATCTTCTGGCAAAAGTCATACATTCGGAAAGCAACAGAGCCGGCAAGCCTTTTGTTAAAGTAAATTGCGCAGCTCTTCCCGAAAACCTTCTTGAATCGGAAATGTTTGGCTATACAAAGGGCGCATTTACCGGTGCAGACCGCGACAAGCCCGGAAGGTTTCAGGAAGCTTCCGGCGGGACTATTCTGCTCGATGAGATAGGAGATCTTCCGCTTTCTCTTCAGGCTAAACTGCTGCATGTTATAGAAGACAGAAACTTTTATCCGCTGGGGAGCAGACGTCCTGTTAGTGTGGATGTCCGTATTCTATCGGCAAGCAATCGCGGACTTAAAAATCTGGTTGATAAACAATTATTCCGTGAAGATCTCTACTACCGGCTAAATGTTTTGCAGATTGAACTCCCCTATCTTAAAGACAGAAAAGCCGATATTCCGCTTCTTATCCGCCACATCATGAGAAAACATTTTGAACCAAGCCTGCATCAAATAAAAGATATTTCGGAAAATGCGATGGAAGCTCTTCTTAACTATGATTACCCGGGCAATGTAAGAGAAATGGAAAACATTATTGAACATGCTCTGATTATAAGCCAGACAGAAAAAATAGAATTGCATCATCTGCCGGATTATATGCTCAAACGCCTCAAATCTTCAGTTCCCGATTTTATTGCGATACCGGATAATAAGAAATCTTCCGCCGGAATAAATGAGAAAGAGATAATTTTGAAGGCTCTGCAAAGTAATAACTGGAACCGCTCGCAAGCAGCAACTGCTTTAAAAATGGACCGCAGTACGCTGTGGAGAAAAATGAAGCTTTATAATATTATAAAGCAACTGCCAGAATAATGTTCCGATTGCAGCCGGTTTAAATTGTTTGAAGTTTACATATATATCTCAGGGCTTTGAGAATGATGATATTTTAACCTTCTGGATGGATATCACAGAAATCATCAGAGTAAAAACACCTGTTATTGATTGTGTTTTAATATAATCGATATAATTGATGCGAAAGAAAAAAAAGCTACAATGGAAACCTACTGGGTGCCGGGTGTTAACAACCATGGTTATTACGACCGCTGGGCCTTTGCCGAATTTACAGAAGTTTACCGGATAGAATCCGATTTTGAAGCAAAACTTGAAACAGAATTTAATAAAATGATAGAGCAAACCTTACATAAAAAGGCTGACGGCCATGTCGACGACACGATATAAAATTTTTGTCAGCAGCGTTCAAAAAGAACTCACAGAGGAACGCCATGCGGTTAAAGAGTTCATTGCCCATGATCCTCTTCTTAGCCGGTTCATATCCAATGTGTTTCTGTTCGAAGATATTCCTGCCAAAGACCGCAAGCCCGACGATATATATCTGAATGAGGTTGAGCGGTGCGATATCTATCTTGCTATTTTGGGCAATCATTATGGAAGTAAAAATGAAAACGGAAAATCCCCGACGGAACTGGAATTTGAATATGCTACAAAGACCCTTCGGGAACGGCTTGTATTTGTAAAGGGTGATGATGACAAGACGCGTGAGCCGGAGATGGCCAAACTGGTGAATAAAGCGGGCCGCCAAGTCACTCGTCGCCGTTTTTCCGATACACCCGGCCTGATCCGGGAGGTCTATGCCAGTCTAATAGAGTGTCTGGAGAATCGCGGTGATTTCAGATCCTCACCGTTTGATGACAGCATTTGCGATGGAGCAACGCTTAAAGATATCGACAATGGCGAGGTAACTGCTTTTGTAGAAACTGCCGAAGCCGCAGGCAGGCTGAAACTTAAAGGAGCCCGTACACCAAAAGCGGTTCTCCAGAATTTCAATCTCCTGCGCGATGGCCGGCCCACGAACGCAGCCATGCTTCTGTTCGGGAAGAATCCGGAGAGATTCTTCAATAATGCTCAGGTTCATTGCTTTCACTTCCATGGGACGGAAAAACGCAAGCCTATCGCATCCCAGCAGCCTTATGCAGGAAGGTTGCTTGAAGTGATAGACCAGGCTGTAGAATTTGTTCTTGGCAAGATTGATCGCAGTGTTGGTACACGTGCAACGGATGTGCAGGCGCCTGTAAAATTCGAGATTCCCCGACCGGCCATCACTGAGGCCGTTGTAAATGCGGTCGCCCACAGAAATTACCGCCATAATGGATTCGTCCAGGTTTTTGTTTTTGCAGATCGCATCGAAGTTTGGAACCCAGGTGAACTGCCTCCGGGACTTACTCCTGAACTGTTACGGGAACCGCATGGCCCGATACCATGTAATCCGCTTATTGCCGAACCGCTGTTTCGGGTAAAATACGTTGAGAAAGCCGGAACCGGCACAACCGATATGATTGCCGACTGCCGGGAAGCCGGACTTCCTGAGCCTGACTTTGAGCAACACGGTCCTCATTTTGTTGTTACGATCTGGCGGGACTGGCTGACAGAGAAAGTACTGGCAGGTTATAATCTTAACGATAGGCAGAAAGAAGCTGTCAGATATATAAAAGGTGCAGGCCGTATTAATAATGCTATATATCGAGATTTAATGGGGATATCTGAAAGGACTTCAGTCAGGGACCTCCGGCAACTCGCAGATTTCGGGATTTTTGCTAAAGTAGGCAGTACTGGTCAGTCAGCACATTACGTAATTGCCAAAGCGAAGTTTGTTAAAGACAAGAGTTGGGAGAACCCGTCATGAACCCGTCAAACCCGCCATCGGTTTTCAATGGGGGAACCCGCCACGAACCCGCCAAACCCGCCAAACAGCGACATGATTTGGAAGCTATGGCAAAAAAGGGGGTTCTTGAATGGCGGGGTGAGACTCGGGGAACTTTTTATGTCAAAGCAAAGGAAATTGCCTCAATTATGACTTAAATGACTCATAGGGACATTTGTGATATATCTATTGAACTGGACATAAAGAGGACAAACAGGACATCATATTACCAGTCAGCAAGGGGGCCAAAGGGGCAATAACTCAACTTGTGATTGGGACATAAATGGGACAATAGGATCATTTTTCAATCGCGCCATAAATGTGCAAAATATGCCATCTCCCAAAGATAAAAAACTATCAAAACAGGATTCAATGCTGACACGCAAAAATAATTAAAATACCAAGCCTATTGAAACCAACAAAATATTAAAGCTGTATTGTAATCAGAGGAGGAGACAAGCGTGTATCTTTCTGAACTGCACATAGAGAATTTTAGAATTTTCGGAAAAGGCAATGGAATCCCTTCTTAACTATGATTACCCGGGCAATGTAAGAGAGGAAAACATTCTTGAACACGCATTGATTATAAGTCAGACGGAAAAAAATAGAATTGCATCATCTTCCTGATTATATGCAAAAGCGCCTCAAATCTTCGGGTACCAATTTTGATGAGAAATCGGCTTATCAAAAACCCGGGGCAGCCAATAAAGAAAGAGAGGCCATTCTAAAAGCTCTGCAAAGCAATAACTGGAACCGCTCGCAAGCTGCAACTGCTTTAAAAATGAAGCGTTATAATATTATAAAGCAACTGCCAGAATAATGTTCCGATTGCAGCTGGTTTGAATTGTTTGAAGTACAGACATATCATAGATTCTCCGGGAAGCTGATATCCTGAGGATCTGAAAAGATATCTTCAGCGACAGTTTCTATAACAAGCCTTGTCGTATTTACATATATAGCACGTTGGTACTCTTGAAAAAGCTCAACGTGGCTTTTTTATTGCTAACTTCCTGTAATGTAGCATTCGGTAATTTTGCAGTGTATCCAACATTTCAAGCTGTAAGTAATGAATCGATCATTTCCATTAAACTAATAGATTTCTAACACAAATCATGATAATAACATATTGCAAGTAAAAGGTTGGTTAATAAAACCTATAGCATTTTCACATAGGCTCATTTTTCAGGAATTGCATCAAAATGGAAATAGGAATACGCAACATCGTAATTGAACAGTTAACCTTCTAAGAACAAAAAATGAATAAAACTGGAATTATACTGCTTCTTGCGGTACTCGCGATTCTGCTTAATAGCGGTAACATCTGTGCGGAAACAGTTGAATACCAACTTACCATTGAGCACGGCACTGTCAATTTCACCGGCAAGAAACGCCCGGCAATGACCATTAATGGAGGCATACCAGGGCCGACTCTTCGATTTAGGGAGGGAGATCAGGCAGTCATTCACGTCCATAACAAGATGGATGTCGCAACATCCGTGCACTGGCATGGCATTCTGCTTCCCAACGATCAGGACGGTGTTCCTTATCTGACATATCCACCGATTGCTCCGAGTGCGACATTCACCTATCGCTTTCCCCTTAGGCACACAGGTACTTATTGGTATCACTCGCATAGCGGTCTCCAGGAACAGCAAGGCGTATATGGTTCGATCGCTATCGAGCCGAAGCGAGACCGCTACAGTGGCATCCGCGATGAGGTAATCCTCTTGTCCGATTGGAGCGATGAGAGCCCTCACGAAATCATGCGCACCCTAAAACGCGGGAGCGAATGGTACGCCTATAAGAAAGGAAGCTCCCAGAGCGTGCTCGGGGCGGCGAAGGCGGGCGTGCTTGGCAACTTTTTCAAGAGAGAGCTGACGCGTATGCCGCCAATGGACATTGCAGACGTGGCCTATGATCGTTTTCTAGCCAATGGCAAATCGGAAACTTACATAATTGCCAAACCCGGACAGCGACTCCGCCTCCGGCTCATTGACGGTTCGGCCACAACCTACTTCTTCGTTGAGTTCGCTGGAGGGCCGGTGAAGATCATTTCCAGCGACGGCATCGACGTGCAGCCATTCAATGAGGATCGTTTTCTCATCGCTGTCGCCGAAACATACGATTTGCTGGTGACGGTGCCACAAGGCGGAAGCTACGAACTGCGCGCCACAGCTCACGACGGTTCCGGGTACGCCTCGGTGTGGATCGGTCAAGGCCAGAAACACCCGGCATCCGATGTGCCGAAGCCGGATCTCTATGCACTGATGGGGGGCATGACCTTGCGTAGCGTGATGGCGTTGACACCAGCCGGCAGCATGGGAATGCCCGATTGGAAAATTGATGCCGGAATGTTCGACCAACCCGGAATGAATATGGATGATATGGATATGGGAGGGATGGATCATGGCCAAAGTGAAAATGGCATGGCGAAACCCATAAACATGAAGGTAAACACCTCTCCTCGCGGAGGAATGAACATGGAGATGGTTCCTAACAATTCAGCAGGCGCGATGGTCGGCATGGATCACCCCGGGGGAGATTCAGAAAAGATGGCGGGTATGTCGCATGAACCCGATTCGAAGGTGGCGACAGATGGCCACTCGATGGGCAATATGGAAACAGCAGTGGACGGCATGGATCCCCGCCGGCCATGGCCGGTCTATTCCAAACTGCGTTCCCTGAAACCGACGACGATCGCCGAGAGCAAACCAAGACGTGACATCCGGTTGACGCTCGATGGAAACATGAATCGCTATGTATGGCTGATTAATAACAAGGCGCTCCATGAACAGGACAAGATCATCGTCCGCAAAGGCGAAGTCGCACGGTTCATTCTCATAAACCGAACGATGATGCATCATCCGATGCACTTGCACGGACACTTCTTCCGCGTGATCAATGGCCAAGGCGACTACTCGCCTCTCAAGCACACCGTGAACGTCGCACCAATGTCAACCACCGTCATAGAATTCGACGCAAATGACAAGGGCGACTGGTTTTTCCATTGTCATCTTCTTTATCACATGCACAGCGGTATGGCGCGCATCGTGCATTACGACGACTTCCAGCCGTCTCCGGAAGTAGTCGTAATCAGACACAACCTTCTCGAAGATCCTTGGTATATCTCGACAATAGGCGCAGGGATGAGCCACATGACCGAAGGCAACGTCACCTTGTCGAATACGCGCAATATCTTCAATGCGTATTGGAAGGCAGGATGGCAGAACGTCGGGGAGACCGACTACGAGTTCAACCTTACATACGACTTTTCATTTAACAGTTTCTCCAGCGTATTCGCCGGCGCCCAGATCACCAACGATGAGCTCGGTGATCGCGGAATCTTTGGCGCACGTTATGTGTTGCCGCTACTTATTCAGGCTACCGCCTGGGTCGATACCGAAGGCGAGTTTCGGATCGCAGCTGCCAAAGAGCTCCCGCTGACCTCGCGCCTGAGCGCGTTTGGGGAGGTCGAATACGACACCCGGACCGAATGGGAATGGCAAGTAGGTGCGAGTTTCATGATCAATAAAAACTTCGGGCTGATCGGAACTTACCATTCGGAGTTCGGCGTCGGCGGAGGCCTATCGTTCTCGTTTTAGGCGCTTCCTGATCGAATGGAATGTGCAGAACAAGCAGGCCAGTGTTGGCTCAGGACGGAGATCCTACCAACTGCCGGAGTTATGCATGAGATTCAGGATAAAACCAGCTGGCCCTCGCAATTGCGATTTCATCAATCTAAATTAAAAATCCGCAAAAGAATTATATCATATTCAACCCAACTTGCAAATTATATCAAATATATTTAGCATATTAGATATAATTATCCTGAAAAAATAGTAACGGAACGTATATCAATATAGATTATTATAATATATTTTAAAATTCATATTGATTTATTATATAGGTTCACATTATCTTTTAATTAGATAGAATTGAAGAACTGCGAGGTCTTTGGGGTGAGGCTTTTGATTATAGGATAATACAAGAATATTAATTTAACTAAATATTCGAACCTTAATTCTTGAAAGAGGATAAATAAATGAATATTGCCATGATTGTATGCACAGATAATCCGGAAATTTTATGGAATGTATTTCGGATGGGAATTCTCATGCTTGAAAAAATGGATGATGTAACAATTTTTCTTAATGGCCCTTCCGTTTCTTACATCCAAATCGGCAAAAAGAATTCCCTCTTTCAGATCTTGCAAAAACGTTTTGTCTATCTGAAGGAGCTTTGCTTGCCTGAGGTAAGTGCCTTGACCTTCATGGAGTGGAGGATCAATATCACAAACGCGCTAAGCAAACAGATTTATATGAATTAATCATTAAAAGTGACCGGCTTCTCACTTTTTAATATTTACCGCTGTGTTGTTTTGTTGGGAGTTGAGAATATTTTATCATAACAAATTATTAGATATTTTAACAGTAAGGATCAGGTATGAAGTCAAGTGGTAGTCATTGGGATGCTATTTTTAATCGCACAGAGGATTACAGCCTTGGTTGGTATGAAAAGGACGCCTCCAAGACGATGTCCTTCTTAAACAAGATACCGGAATGGGAACATTCTGCAATTTTAGTTCCCGGAGCAGGTACTTCTGTCTTGATAGAAGCTCTCTTATCAAAAGGAGCTCACTTAGTTCTCAACGATATCAGCCAGGAAGCTTTAAACAAGCTCAAGACTCGTTTGCGTGACAAAGGGGAGCATATTAAATGGCTTTGCCAGGATATTGCACTTGAATTTAAAGAAAAGATGCCAGACATTGATATATGGATTGATAGGGCTGTGCTCCACTTTTTGACATCAGAAGAAGACATTAATGGATACTTCACTAATGTTCGTAAAACTGTCAGAGCAGGGGGGCATGCTCTATTCGCTGAATTCTCAATGTCCGGTGCGCCAAAATGTGCAGGATTGACCCTGCATAGGTATTCTGTAGAGGAACTTTCACAGAGACTGGGGAATGAATTTGTTATAATAGCTCAGGAAGATTATATCTATATCAATCCAAGAGGTGAAACGCGGCCATATTTATACGCTCTTTATAAACGTGCAAATGATAGGATTGGCTAATCAGGAAAAGTGGCATACTAATTCTCAAGTAAAGGGTAAAATCATATATTTTATTATTAAAATTTTCTCTGAAGATTTCAAATGGTATTAGTTAGAAATTATAGAAGATCTCTTCTAACACTTTGTAGGTG
>Ga0180732_1000947_pt1 | contig 20216 bp, 20 predicted proteins | sample KR11_01MetaG_FD_148674 | JGI IMG/M metagenome (GOLD analysis project Ga0180732, IMG submission 148674) | Groundwater microbial communities from the Olkiluoto Island deep subsurface site, Finland - KR11_0.1 MetaG | ecosystem: Environmental > Aquatic > Deep subsurface > Groundwater | place... | reverse complement strand
CGACTTTCTGGAAAATCAGTCATGCAACCGAGCATCGCGCAATGCGCGGCCGTCGGTGCCATGCTGGGACAGATGCACATCGCCGGACAGAGTTTCGGCGAAGCGATGGAAAATCCGCGCGGCGCAGCCTGGCGCGCGTCCGCCTCGCAGCAGGTCGCAAGATTCCTGCCGCAGGAGGCGGCACAGTTGCTGGCGGATGAAGTCGCTTTGCATGCCGCGCGCGAAAACGCCGATCTGCCGCACGGCGTGATCCATGCCGACCTGTTCCGCGACAACGTGCTGATGGAAGGCGACCGCGTCGGCGGCCTCATCGATTTCTATTTCGCCTGCACGGATGTGCTGTTGTATGACGTGGCGATCACGCTCAATGATTGGTGCATGCAGGCTGACGGACATCTCGATGTCACACGCGCCGGAGAATTCCTGCGCGCCTACCATGCAGTGCGCCCGTTCACGACAGCCGAAGCCGGCGCATGGCCGCTGACCTTGCGTCTGGCCGCGCTGCGCTTCTGGATCTCGCGCCTGTACGACCTGCACCTGCCGCGTGATGGCGAGATGGTCAACGCGCATGATCCGGCCGTGTTCGAGCGCATCCTGCGCAATCACATCGCCACTGACCGTCCGGTCTGGCTATAGGAGACAACCATGGAGATACGCAAACTCGAAGCCGCGCGCGGCTGGACCTGGGTCAAACAGGGCTTTCAACTTCTGATGCGCAATCCGCTGCTCAGCATCAGCAGCGCTATCCTGTGTCTGCTGTCAGTGTTCGTAGCGCTGATGCTGCCGCTGATCGGGCCTTTGCTTGCGGTGGCGCTGATGCCCATCATGCTGGCCGGATACATGAACATCTGCCGCGCGCTGGAAGAGAACGAGAAGGTGGCACCTGCCATGTTGCTGGCCGGTTTCAAAAAACACACTTCCAGTCTGGTCGCACTGGGTGCGTTCCTGATGCTGGGTATGTTGTTCGCCTCGACTGTGATGGTGACCGTGGGCGGCGAGTCGTTCGCCGCGCTGATGGAACAGATGCACAGTGCCGAGGACTCACAGAAGCTGATGCAGGCCATCGCGGGCGGCGACAGCCGTGTCTCGCTGGCCGTGCTGATCGGATTGACGCTCATGCTGGCACTGGTGGTGGCCTGGCAATACGCGCCCATCCTGGTGTTCTTCAGCGGCATCTCGCCATGGCTCGCTTTAAAGGCCAGCTTCGCCGGCACACTGCGCAACATCATTCCTTACACCGTGTACAGCCTGATCATGCAGGTGCTCACCATGCTGCTCGGCATCCTGCCGTTCGGCATCGGCATGCTGCTGTTGCTGCCGCTGGGCCTGACCTCGCTGTATGTCAGCTATCGCAACATCTTCCCATGGCTGGATGAGACCAACCAAGCGGCCATCAAGGTCGAAACGGAGACGGTGCAATGAATTTCAATCCCAGCCCCGAAGCCAGACGGCTGGCGCAGAGCCCGCACAACGTGTTCATCGTCGGCCTGTTCGCCTTCGACCTGTTCATGACACCTGCCGTGCTGGGCATGAAGCTGGGCATGATCAGTCTGCTGATTCCGCTGTTCTGCTCGGGCGCACTGATGGCCTACATCAACTGGCGCGGTAAACAGGATACGGTGTGGTTCGTGCAGATGCACTGGCGACTGGCGTGGACGCGCTGCCGCATATTGATCATCGGTTATGCCGTCTCGGCCTCGCTGATCCTGATCGCCTGGCTGCTCAGCCAGATATCGAACGACCCACACATGGCGAGCATCATCTGGACGGCGCTCACCCGTATCGCGCTGATGCCAACGCTGATCATCGTGCTGGTCACCTCGGTGATGGCGTTCTCCGCTTTTTCGATGGCGCAGAAAGGCGAACTGCCGGACAAGCTGGTGGCGAAGTTTCCGCCACCCGAAAATGTTGCCGCCGCTCAGGCTTGAATGAACTCTTCGTATGCGGCCAGCACTTCTGCCGCATACATCAAGGATGGGCCACCGCCCATATACACCGCCACCGCCAGCATCTCATTGATCTGTTCACGTGTCGCGCCCAGCTTCACCAATCCCCTGACATGAAAGCCGATGCAGCCTTCGCAGCGTGTCGAAACAGCGATGGCGGTGGCGATCAATTCTTTCTGCAGCGCACTCAACACACCTTCCGCCATGGCGGATATTGCCATGGTGTCGAATCCTGCCATCGGCGCCTGCGCTTCTTTGCGGAAGGTGGTCAATTCCTTGCTGATACCGCGCGTGATCTCTTTGTACGATTTACTCATCACCACTCTCCTAGGTTGTAACCTTGTCCTGCACTATAAATATCGCCGCCTGCCCCTGATGCCCGCCCTGTGCATCAAGCAGATTCCAGATCGTGCAATCTGCGATGTGGAATCTGCGACCGCTCTTTGCCACACGCACACCGGAATAGCCGTCGATGTAACCCTGTTGCGCGACCTTGGCCAATGCCTGCTCGCGCGCTTGCTGCGCCACAGCTTCAGCAGATAGACGTGAAGGCAGTTGTGCGAACTCCTCCGCACTCATCTCGAACTGCTGCAAGGCATAGCGGTTGCCATAGAAGAAGATGGGATCGGCCTCGGTGCCGTGGGCGACGATGGCGAACGGCGCTTCCCACAGCGCTTGCCGCAATGCCTCGGCTTCTTCCGGCAATGCCTGCAGCAGCTGCTTGCCTGTGAGTCGCTGATAGCTTTCCGCGATCAGACGCAGCCGCGCATCAGATGGGCGTGAGCTTGGCATATTCGAGCGCCAGCCACTTGCTGCCGGCGCGTTTGAAGTTGACCTGCACGCGGCCTTCGTTGCCGCTGCCTTCGCTATCCGTCACCACGCCCTCGCCGAACTTCTGGTGGAACACCTGCTGGCCGATGCGCCATGCAGATTTGGGCGAAGGCGGCGCGGGGATGCTGGGCGCACCACCAAACGCGGACACATAGCTTTCCGTCTCGCGGCGACCGGAGTCGAAAGTCTTGCGCGCGGTGAAACGCGGCGTGATCCAGTGCAACAGTTCTTCCGGCAACTCGCGCAGGAAGCTGGACACCAGACCGTAGTGCGTCTTCCCGTGCAGCATGCGGCTCTGCGCGAAGGTGAGATACAAACGGCGACGTGCGCGCGTGATCGCCACATACATCAGTCGGCGCTCCTCGTCGAGGTCGCCGTTGTCGATGCTGTTCTGGTGCGGGAACAATCCCTCTTCCAGGCCAGTGATGAACACGGTGTGGAACTCCAGCCCCTTGGCGGCATGCACCGTCATCAGATGCAGCGCGTCCTCGCTGTCGCCCGCCTGATGCTCGCCCGATTCCAGCGTGGCATGGGTGAGGAAGGCCGTGAGACTGTCGTCCTCGTTCTCATGCACGAACAGCGCAGCCGAGCTGATCAGTTCGTTCAGGTTCTCCAGCCGCTCCTGCGCCTCACGCTTCTTGGCACCGGTCTCGTTCTGGTAGTGCGCCACCAGCCCGCTGTGTTCCAGCACGTGCTCCATGATCTCTGGCAGCGGCAGCCCCTTGGTCGCACTGCGCAGCGCTTCGATGATGCCGACGAAGGCCGTCACCTTGCCGCCCGCACGCGCCGCCGCATCCCACAAGGTTGTGTTGTATTGCTTGGCCGCTTCCTGCAACTGTTCGATGCTGCGCGCGCCGATGCCGCGCGTGGGGAAGTTGATGATGCGCAGCAGGGCGTTGTCGTCGTCGGTGTTCTCCATCAAGCGCAGGTAGGCCAGCGCGTGTTTGATCTCCTGCCGCTCGAAGAAGCGCAGGCCGCCATACACACGATACGACAAGCCCGCCGACACCAGCGCATGTTCCAGCACGCGCGACTGCGCATTGGAGCGATACAGCAAAGCCATCTCGGTGAGGTGCACGCCCTCGCGGCTGAGTTGCTTGATCTCCTCGACGATGAAGGCGGCCTCGTCCACATCGGTGCCCGCTTCGTACACGCGGATCTGCTCACCCTTGTCGGCATCGGTCCACAGGTTCTTGCCGAGGCGCTCGCGGTTGTTGGCGATCAGCGCGTTGGCCGCGTCTAGGATGTTGCCGTGCGAGCGGTAGTTCTGCTCCAGCTTGATGACCGACTCCACATGGAAGTCACGCAACAGTTCCTGCATGTTGCCCACGTTGGCACCACGGAAAGCGTAGATGGATTGGTCGTCATCACCCACGGCAAAGAGCGCATTGCTCTGCCCCGCCAGTAACTTCAGCCAGCGGTACTGCAAGGGATTAGTGTCCTGGAACTCATCCACCAGAATATGTTTGAAACGATCCTGATAGTGCTCGCGCAGCGCCTGATTGCGCGCCAGCAACTCATAGCAGCGCAGCAGCAATTCGGAGAAATCCACCACGCCTTCGCGCTGGCATTGCGCGTCGTATTCTGCGAACACTTCCACCTTTCGGCGTGTGTAGGGATCGTAGGCTTCCACCTCGTGTGCGCGCAGGCCCTGCTCCTTGTTGCCGCTGATGAAGTGCTGCATCTCGCGCGGCGGATATTTCTCGTCGTCCACATTCATCGCCTTCATCAGGCGCTTGATGGCGGAGAGCTGGTCGCCCGAGTCGAGGATCTGGAAGGTCTGCGGCAGATTCGCTTCGCGATGGTGCGCGCGTAGCATGCGGTTGCACAGGCCGTGGAAGGTGCCTATCCACATGCCTCGCGTATTGATAGGCAGCATCGCAGACAAACGCGTCACCATCTCCTTGGCCGCCTTGTTGGTGAAGGTCACTGCCAACAGACCCGACGGCGACACCTGGCTGGTGCTGATGAGATAGGCGATGCGCGTGGTCAGCACGCGCGTCTTGCCGCTGCCCGCACCGGCCAGTATCAGGGCGGACTGGGCGGGGAGTTCGACGGCGGCGCGTTGTTCGGGATTGAGGCCGGCAAGCAGAGAAGAATTCATCGCTGGATTATCCCACAGGCAAGCACACGATTTCCCCCAAACAAAACGGGGAAGCATTTCTGCTTCCCCGCCTTGGTGACGCTTAGAACAATGTTGCTTACTTGTTCTTCTTCTCAATCATCTCGTGCATGATCGGCGAGAGGATGATCTCCATCGCGTGGCTCATCTTGCCGCCGGGCACCACCATGGTATTGGCACGGGACATGAACGAGTTCGGGATCATGGACAGGTAGTACGGGAAGTCCACGCCTTTCGGATTGCGGAAACGGATGACCACGAAGCTTTCGTCCGGTGTCGGGATGTCGCGCGCGATGAAAGGATTGGATGTGTCCACGGTCGCCACACGCTGGAAGTTGATGTCAGTGTGTGTGAACTGCGGGGTGATGTATTTGATGTAGTCCGGCATGCGACGCATGATGGTGTCCACGGTCGCTTCGGCGGAATAGCCTCGCTCGGCCTTGTCGCGATGGATCTTCTGGATCCACTCGAGGTTGACCACCGGCACCACGCCGATGCCGAGGTCGACATACTTACCCGCGTCGACGCCCTTGGCTTCATTCTTGACCAGACCGTGCAGACCTTCGTAGAACAACAGGTCAGAGCCGGCTTCGATGTCTTCCCAGGGTGTGAACACGCCGGGTGTCAGGTCGGTCAGGCCGAAGTGCTTGTTGTGCTCGACGGCTTCCGGCTCGCTGTGCACGTAGTAGCGACGCTTGCACATGCCGGTATCGCCGTATTGCTTGAACATCTCTTCGATCTTGTCGAAGTGATTGGCCTCGGGGCCGAAATGGCTGAAGCTGTTGTTGCCCGCCTTGGTGGCTTCGGCTGCCGCTGCGCGGAAGGCCATGCGGTCCAGGCTATGCAGGCTGTCGCCTTCGATCACGGCGGCCTTGATCTTTTCTCTGCGGAAAATGTTCTCGAACGCGCGTTTGACGGTGGTGGTGCCTGCGCCGGACGAACCGGTTACGGCGATGACGGGGTGCTTGACGGACATAGGTTCTCTCTCCTGAAAACGATATGGATAAAATTTTTGGAGCGCGATTCTACCTTGTTTCGGTTCCGGTAGCGAGGTGCGGGCGGCGCACCTGCGATGTCGCTATAATGCCGAACCTGCAATTTCCAGCCATTCAATCCCCCGACCATGCAACAGCACTATTCACCCAAAGACATCGAAGCCGCCGCCCAGCAACAGTGGGAGGCCACTCAGGCTTTCAAGGCCGACGAGCACAGCAACAAACCCAAATACTATTGCCTGTCCATGTTCCCCTACCCCTCGGGCAAGCTGCACATGGGCCATGTGCGCAACTACACCATCGGCGACGTGTTGAGCCGTTATCACCAGATGAAGGGCTACAACGTGATGCAGCCCATGGGCTGGGACGCTTTCGGCCTTCCGGCCGAGAACGCGGCGATGGCCAACAACGTGCCGCCCGCCGCCTGGACCTATTCCAACATCGACTACATGAAGCAGCAGTTGAAGTCGCTGGGCTTGGGGGTCGACTGGTCGCGCGAAGTGACCACTTGCAAGCCGGACTATTACCGCTGGGAACAATGGCTGTTCACCCGCCTGTTCAAAAAGGGTGTCATATATAAGAAGACCTCCGTGGTGAACTGGGACCCGGTGGACAACACCGTGCTGGCCAACGAGCAAGTGATCGACGGCCGCGGCTGGCGCTCCGGCGCGGTGGTGGAAAAACGCGACATCCCCATGTATTTCTTCCGCATCACCCAGTACGCCGATCAACTACTGGGCGACCTCGACCAGCTCGACGGCTGGCCAGAGCAGGTCAAGACCATGCAGGCCAACTGGATCGGCAAGAGCTACGGCGTGCGCTTCGCCTTCCCCTACGGTACTGACGAAAAACTCTGGGTGTACACCACTCGTGCCGACACCATCATGGGCGTGACCTTCGTCGCCGTGGCGGCGGAACACCCGCTGGCGGCACTCGCAGCGCAGAACAACACTGCGCTCGCCGCCTTCATCGACGAATGCAAGCTCGGCAGCGTGGCCGAAGCCGACATCGCCACCATGGAAAAGAAGGGCATGGACACCGGCCTCAAGGTCACCCACCCGCTGACCGGCGAGCAAGTGCCGGTGTGGGTCGGCAACTATGTGCTGATGGGTTACGGCGAAGGCGCTGTGATGGCCGTGCCGGCGCATGACGAGCGCGATTTCGGTTTCGCAAAGAAATACGATTTGCCGATCAAGCAATCCATTCAGGTCGCGAGCGAGACCTTCTCCACCGATGCATGGGCCGAGTGGTACGGCGACAAGGAGCGTGGTGTTTGTATCAATTCTGGCAAATACGACGGACTCGGCCACGACGCTGCCGTGGACGCCATCGCTGTCGATCTCGCCGCCAAAGGCTTGGGCGAGAAGAAGACGCAATACCGCCTGCGCGACTGGGGCATCTCGCGCCAGCGCTACTGGGGCTGCCCCATCCCCATCATCCACTGCCCGACTTGCGGCGATGTGGCCGTGCCGGACGAACAGTTGCCGGTGGTGCTGCCGGAGGACGTGGTGCCGGATGGCGCGGGTTCCCCGCTGGCGAAGATGCCCGAGTTCTACGAATGCAGCTGCCCGCAATGCGGCGGTAAGGCACGGCGCGAGACCGACACCATGGACACCTTCGCGGAGTCGAGCTGGTATTACGCGCGTTACGCCAGCCCGCAATGCGACACCGCCATGGTCGACAAAGCAGCCGCCGATAAATGGTTGCCGGTGGATCAATACATCGGCGGTATCGAGCACGCCATCCTGCACCTGCTCTATGCGCGTTTCTTCCACAAGCTGATGCGTGACGAAGGTCTGGTACAGGGCGACGAGCCGTTCAAGAACCTGCTGACGCAAGGCATGGTGGTCGCACCGACCTTCTACCGCGATCTCGATGGCGGCAAGAAGCTATGGATCAACCCGGCCGAGGTGGATGTGGAAGTCGATGCCAAGGCGCGCCCGCTGGGCGCCACACTGAAGACGGACGGCCAGCCGGTGATCATCGGCGGCACCGAGAAGATGTCCAAGTCGAAGAACAACGGCGTCGACCCGCAGGCCATCATCGACGCCTACGGTGCGGACACCGCGCGCCTGTTCATGATGTTCGCCGCCCCGCCCGACCAGCAACTGGAGTGGTCAGATGCAGGTGTGGAAGGCTCGTTCCGCTTCCTCAAGCGCGTGTGGAAGGCAGTGCATGACCATGTCGAGCAAGGCGTGGTCGCCGCATATAAAGATGGCGAATTGAGTGCCGCCGCGAAAGCCATACGTTTGCAGTTGCACCAGACCATCCAGAAGATCGACGATGACTACGGTCGCCGCAAGACCTTCAACACCGCCATCGCCGCGACCATGGAGCTGCTCAATGCGTTGGGCAAGTTCGACGAAGACACACCTGTCGCACGCAGCGTCGCGCAGGAAGTGCTGGAGAACGCAGTGCTGTTGCTCAACCCCATCGTGCCGCACATCTCCGAATCGTTGTGGACCGCATTGCGTCCCGGTAGCCAGCTACGCGAACAGACCTTCCCCAAGGCCGATCCGGCCGCGCTGGTGCAGGACGAGATCGAGCTGATGATCCAGGTGAACGGCAAGTTGCGCGGCAAACTGCTGGTCTCCAAGGACGCGGACAAGGCCAGCATCGAACAGCTCGCACTGGCGCACGAGGCCGTGCAGCGTCATCTGGAAGGCGCGACCGCGAAGAAGGTCATCGTGGTGCCGGGTCGTTTGGTCAACGTGGTGGCTTGATATGACATCCCTGCGCAACATCCTGCTGTCCCTCTCGCTGCTGACGCTGGCCGCGTGCGGTTTCCATCTACGCGGCAGTGACCTGCAGGATGTGCGCTTCAGTTTCAACTCGCTCTATATCAAATCGCAAGGGGAGACACCCTTCGTCGCCGAACTGCGCCGCACCCTGAGCCGGAGCAAGATGGAGCCGGTCGCGACGTCAGACCAGGCTGAACTGATCCTGGAGATCGTTTCAGAGAATGTCGGCAAGCAGATCCTGTCACTGTCCGGCAGCGGTCGTGTGCGCGAGTACCAGTTGAGCTATCGCGTCTCCATGCGCGCCTATGATCTGCAACAAGTCGAGTGGCTGCCGCCGGACGATGTGCAACTGAACCGTGTGTTGTCTTATGACGACGCGCTAATCCTGGCCAAGGAGCAGGAAGAGGCGCAGTTGTACAAGGACATGCGCGCCGATGCCGTGGCGCAGACCGTGCGCCGCCTGATGCGGGCCAAACCGCAGCCGCTGGAATAGACCTACGGCCCATGAACATCTCCAGCGAAGATTTGCCGCGTCATCTGGCCAAGGGCTTGGGTTCGCTGTATGTGATCCACGGTGAAGCTTTGTTGCTCGCCATCGAGGCGGCCGATGCGATACGCGCAGCCGCGCGCGCAGCCGGCTACGATGAACGCGAGGTGTTGATCGCCGACCAGGGCTTCAAATGGTCGGCACTGCGCAATAGCGCGCAGAGCATGTCGCTGTTCTCGGCGCGCAAGGTAATCGACCTGCGCATCCCGGGCGGTAAGCCCGGCGTGGAAGGCGCGCAAGCCTTGCAGGAACACTGCGGGAATCTGAACGCCGACACCTTGACGCTGATCTCGCTGCCCAAACTCGACGGCACGGCGATGAAGAGCAAATGGTTCACAGCGCTGGCGCAGCATGCCACCGTGATCAGCGCGGATGAGGTGTCCATCAATGCGCTGCCCATATGGATCGCCGGGCGATTGAAGCGTCAGGAGCAAAGTGCGGATGCAGACACCCTGGCCTTTCTGGCACAGAAGGTGGAAGGTAACCTGCTCGCTGCCTTCCAGGAGATACAGAAACTTGCCTTGTTGTTCCCGGCCGGGCCGCTCAGCTTCGAGCAGGTGAAGGACTCGGTGATGGATGTGGCACGTTACGACGTGTTCAAACTGTCAGAAGCGATGCTGGCGGGCGATGCGGAACGTTATGTGCGCATCCTCGAAGGTCTGCGCGCCGAAGGTACGGCGACAGTCCTGATCCTGTGGGCCGTGGCAGAGGATATCCGCGCGCTGGCCAAAGTGTCGCGCGCGGTGCAGCAGGGCGGCAATCTGTCCGGTGCCTTGCGCGATGCGCGTGTGTGGGGCATCCGCCAAAAACTGGTGGAACGCGCGGCACGCCGTTTCAATCCGACCTTCGCCGAACGCGCATTGAAACAGGCAGCACAGATCGATCGTCTGGTTAAAGGTTTGCGCCAGGGCGATGTATGGGACGAGCTACTGCAGCTGGGAGTGCGCTGCGCGCGGGCGGGTGCGCGATGAGCGAAGTCTTGCTGGTGGTCACCACCTTGCCGGATCGCGCCACCGCGGAACGTATCGCTGAAGCGCTGGTCACAGCCCGCGTCGCTGCCTGCGTGAATGTACTGGCCGAATGTACGTCGGTCTATCGCTGGCAAGGCAAAGTAGAGCGTGCGGGTGAAGTGCCCCTGCTGATCAAGACCACCCGTGAAGCTTATGCGCGACTGGAAGCGACTTTACGCACCATGCATCCCTATGATGTGCCGGAGATCGTTGCCTTGCCGGTGACGGCTGGATTGCCAGCCTATCTGGATTGGGTGACACAGGAAACCAAGGATAACGGGAGCCTCTAAGAATGATACGTCGTCTGTTATTGATCGCATTGTTAAGCATCACACCGTTGGCGCAAGCCGAGCTGCTCTCCTTCGGCAGCAAGCCCAAGTTCCTGCCACCCGACCAAGCCTTCTCGCTGGAAGTGCGGTCGCTCGATCAAAGCACCCTGATCGCCAGCTTCAACATCACCCCCGGTTATTACCTATATCGCGACAAGACCACCTTCAGTCTGGGCGAAGGATCTGCCAGGATCGCGCAGGTGTCACTGCCGGAGGGCGAAGCCAAGAACGACCCTAACTTCGGCGTGTTGCAAGTGTTCCACAATAGTTTCCAGGCTGAGATCGCACTGCAAGGAGTCGATCCAAAACTGCCGCTGGTGCTGAACGCCAGTTATCAGGGATGCAGCGATGATGGCCTGTGCTATCCGCCCATCGAGAAGACCCTCACGCTCGATCTGGTGACGACCGTCAGCAACCCCGCGTCGGCCGTTTCCCCGCCAACCGAGGATGAGAACTCGCAGATCGCACGCCTGTTCAAGGACGGCAACTTCTGGCTGATCGTGGTCAGCTTCCTGGGGTTCGGCCTGCTGCTCTCGCTCACCCCCTGCGTGTTCCCGATGATCCCCATCCTGTCCGGCATCATCGTCGGGCGCGGCCACAAGATCACCCACACACACGCATTCCTGCTGTCGCTGGCCTATGTGCTGGGCATGGCCATCACCTATGCGGTGGCGGGTGTGGCGGCCGGTTATTCCGGCGCGCTGATCTCCAATGCTTTGCAGACGCCCTGGGTGCTGGGCAGTTTCGCCGCCATCTTTGTCGTGCTGTCGCTGTCCATGTTCGGCCTGTACGAGCTGCAACTGCCCGCCGCACTGCAAAGCAGACTGACCGACACCAGCAACAAGCTGCATGGCGGCCACCTCACCGGCGTGTTCGCCATGGGTGCCTTGTCCGCCATCATCATGGGGCCCTGTGTCGCCGCGCCTCTGGCAGGCGCCCTGCTCTACATCAGCCAGACGCACGATGCTGTGCTGGGTGGCAGCGCCCTGTTCGCGATGGGCCTGGGTATGGGCGTGCCATTGCTGATCATCGGTACTTCGGCAGGCACCTTGCTGCCCAAGGCCGGGCCGTGGATGGAATCGGTGAAGCGCTTCTTCGGCGTGCTGATGCTGGCACTGGCGATCTGGATCGTGTCGCCGGTCATCCCGCTCGCCGCGCAGATGCTGGCCTGGGCGGTACTGCTGATCTTCTGCGCCATCCATCTGCATGCGCTCGACCCGCTGCCCAGCAATGCGCGTGGCATCAAGAAACTGGGCAAAGCACTCGGCATTCTCTCTTTGCTGCTGGGCGTGGCCTATCTGATCGGCGCACTGTCCGGCGCGCGCGACATCCTGCGCCCGCTGGGCACACTGCCAAACACGGCCGGGGTTGCCGCACCCGCCGAGGCCAAGCTTTTCGAGCGCGTGAAAAGCCTCGCCGCGCTCGAAGCACGCCTGGCGCAAACTCAGGGCAAGGTGGTGATGCTGGACTTCTATGCCGACTGGTGTATCTCGTGCAAGGAGATGGAGCGATTCACCTTCAGTGACCCGGCCATCCATGCGCGCATGAGCAAAGCGCTGCTGTTGCAAGCCGACGTCACCGCCAATGACGCGGACGACAAAGCCCTGCTACAGCGCTTCCAGCTGTTCGGCCCGCCCGCCATCCTGTTCTTCGACAAGCAAGGTCGCGAGCAAGCCGATCTGCGCGTGATCGGCTATCAGGATGCGCAGCAGTTCGGCGCGTCGCTCGCCCGGGCTGGTCTATGACTATGATTCCGCTCAACTTCACCGAAATGATGGACAAAGTTCCCCATTTTGCGGCAAACTGCGCGCCATGAAACACATCCTCGTCCTTCACGGCCCCAACCTGAACCTGCTCGGCACGCGCGAGCCAGAGGTGTATGGTCGCGTCACGTTGGATGAAATTAACATCAAATTGGCGGCACAAGCTGAAAAGAGCGGCGCCAAACTGGACTACTTCCAGAGCAATACCGAAGGCATGCTGGTCGACCGCGTGCAGCAGGCGCGTGTCGACGGCACCGACTTCATCATCATCAACCCGGCCGCATTCACCCACACCAGCGTCGCCTTGCGCGATGCGCTGGCGGCGGTCGCCATCCCTTTCGTCGAGGTGCACCTTTCCAACGTGTTCGCCCGCGAGGCGTTCCGCAAGGAATCGTACTTCTCGGACATCGCGGTCGGCGTCATCAGCGGCTTGGGGGCAACCGGTTACGAACTCGCTTTGCAATTCGCACTACAACATTCTGTAAGGAGCTAAAAAATGGATCTGCGCAAACTGAAGACACTGATCGAACTGGTGGAGAACTCGGGCATCGCCGAGCTGGAACTGACCGAAGGCGAAGAGCATGTGCGCATCTCGCGCGCCAGCTCCGTTGCCGCGCCCATGCAACATCATATGTATGCCGCCGCGCCGCAGCACGCACCCGCACCGGCCGCCGCGCCAGTGGCTGCCGCACCCGCTGAGCCCGCCCAGCCTGAAGGACACGTGGTCAAGTCGCCGATGGTCGGCACTTTCTACCGCGCCCCTTCCCCTGGCGCCAAGTCTTTCGTCGATATCGGCTCCACCGTGAATGCCGGCGACACCTTGTGCATCATCGAAGCGATGAAACTGTTGAACGAGATCGATACCGACAAGGGCGGCGTCATCAAAGCAGTGCTGGTCGAGAATGGTCAGCCGGTCGAATTCGGCCAGCCGCTGTTCATCGTCGGTTAACGCATCATGGCCGTGTTCGAACGCAAACCCAGAACGTCCGCGCCGGAGAAACCCGTTATGTTTGAAAAGATCCTTATCGCCAATCGCGGCGAGATCGCGCTGCGTATCCAGCGCGCGTGCCGCGAGATGGGCATCAAGACCGTCGCCGTGCACTCCGAGGCGGACGCCGAAGCGAAATACGTGAAACTGGCCGACGAGTCGGTATGTATCGGTCCGGCTTCTTCCAGCCTGAGTTATCTGAGTGTCCCCGCCATCATCAGCGCGGCGGAAGTCACCGACGCGCAGGCCATCCATCCCGGCTACGGCTTCCTGTCCGAGAACGCCGACTTCTCCGAGCGTTGCGAGAAATCCGGCTTCGTGTTCATCGGTCCGCGCGCCGAGACAATCCGCCTGATGGGCGACAAGGTCTCCGCCAAGAACGCCATGAAGAAAGCCGGCGTGCCCTGCGTACCCGGCGTGGACGGCGCACTACCTGATGACCCGGCCGAAATCATCAAGATCGCCAAGTTCATCGGTTATCCGGTGATCATCAAAGCCTCCGGTGGCGGCGGCGGGCGCGGCATGCGCGTGGTGCACACCGAGGCTGCGCTGCTCAATGCCGTGACCATGACCAAGACCGAAGCACAGGCGGCCTTCAACAATCCCATGGTGTACATGGAGAAGTTCCTGGAGAACCCGCGCCACATCGAGATCCAGGTGCTGGCCGACCAGCACGGCTGTGCGGTATACCTTGGCGAGCGCGACTGCTCCATGCAGCGCCGCCACCAGAAGGTGATCGAAGAAGCGCCCGCACCGGGCGTCGACCGCAAGCTGATCGCCAAGATCGGCGAGCGTTGTGCCGAAGCCTGCCGCAAGATCAACTACCGCGGCGCGGGCACGTTCGAATTCCTGTACGAGAACGGCGAGTTCTTCTTCATCGAGATGAACACCCGTGTGCAGGTGGAGCATCCGGTCACCGAGATGATCACCGGGATCGACATCGTGCAACAGCAGATCCGTATCGCGGCCGGCGAGAAGCTGCCGTTCCGCCAGAAGGACATCCTGTTCCGCGGCCACTCGATTGAGTGCCGCATCAACGCGGAACATCCTTACACCTTCGTGCCGTCGCCGGGCCGCATCAGCAACTGGCACGTACCCGGCGGTCCCGGCATCCGCGTCGATTCGCACGTGTACAACAACTATTTCATCCCGCCGCATTACGACTCGATGATCGGCAAGTTGATCTCCTATGGCGACACGCGCGATCAGGCTATCGCCCGCATGCGCACCGCCTTGTCCGAGATGGTGGTGGAAGGCATCAACACCAACATCCCGCTGCACCAGGAGTTGATGAACGATGCCGCCTTCGTGCGTGGCGGTACCAGCATCCATTATCTGGAACACAAGCTGGCGGAACGTACCAAAGGTAAATAACACATGTCCTGGCTAACGCTGTCGGTCCGGGCGGAAGCCAGTCATGCCGAGGCATTGAGCGAATCACTACTGGCGCATGGCGCATTGTCGGTGGATATGCTCGATGCCGATGCCGACACGCCGGATGAGCAGGCCATCTTCGGCGAACCCGGCGAACCCACCTCCAGCGTGTGGCAGCACAACTTGATCAATGCCCTGTTCGAAGCGGACGCCGACGTCGAGTCCATCCTGCGCACCTGCTACGACGAACTGGGCATCACTGCTCCTGCCGAACATCATATCGAGACACTGGAAGAGAACGACTGGGTACGCCTCACCCAGTCACAGTTCGAACCCATCCGCATCAGTGATCGCCTGTGGATCGTGCCGACCTGGCATGAAGCCAGCGACCCCTCCGCCATCAATATCGCCCTCGACCCCGGCCTCGCTTTCGGTACCGGCAGCCATCCCACCACGCGTTTGTGTCTGCGCTGGCTGGATGCCCATATCCGGGGGGGCGAGACGGTGCTGGATTACGGTTGCGGTTCCGGCATCCTCGCCATCGCCGCGATGAAGCTGGGGGCGAGCAGCACCGTCGGCGTGGACATCGATCCGCAGGCGGTGATCGCCAGCCGCGACAATGCTCAGGCGAACCATGTCGAAGCGGATTTCTTCATCCCGGATGGCGTCAAGCTCACCCAATACGATGTAGTGGTCGCAAACATCCTCACCAATCCGCTACGCGCACTGGCACCGTTGCTGTCGAACGCCGCCAAGTCGGGCGGCCGCATCGTGCTGTCGGGCATCCTCGCTGATCAGGCGGATGAAGTGATGCGCATCTATTCGCAATGGTTCGACTTCGCCCCGGCGGTGATCGAAGATGGCTGGTGTTGCCTGTCCGGAGTGAAACGATGAGCGACACCACGCTCTGCCCGCAATGCGCCACCCGTTTCAAGGTCAGCGAGGAACAGCTCGAAGCCCATGACGGCATGGTGCGTTGTGGTCGTTGCCAGAACGTGTTCAATGCACGCGAACATCTGCAGGAAGAAGAGCCCAGCCCGCAATTGAGCTTGCTGATCGATGAGGAGCCCACTGCCGTGGCAGAGGACTCCGGTGACGACACCGTCAAATTACCCGTCGCTGAGACCCCACCCGATAGCGAAGCAGAAGCCGTCGATGGAAAAATCGATGGCGCGCCCTTGGCAACGGAAGGAGCCGTTACGCTGGATGAGACCAGCGACAGCTCCGTGGACGTGGCGCCTGAAGAACAGTCCAGCCATCCCGACCTCACGCCCATCCCAAATCTGGCCGGACTGGAAGACGAGCCCGCCACGCTGGCGCAGCAAGTGCAGTTCGTGGACGATCCGGTCGAAGCGGATGAAGCCGCCACCCGCAAACCCAAGCGTTATCTGACCACTTTTTTCGGCGTGACCCTGTTCCTGCTACTGACCGCCCAAGCCACTTATCACTTCCGCGACGCACTGGCAGTGAAGCTGCCCGGACTCAAGCCCTTGCTGGTGCAGCTCTGCGACCAACTCGAGTGCACCGTCGAATTGCCGCGCGAGGCGGAACTGCTGTCCATCGAATCTTCCGAACTGGAAGCGCATGCCAAGTTGATGAATGTCATCACCCTGCACGCACTGCTGCATAACCGCGCCAGATACGCACAAGCCTGGCCCAGCCTGGAACTCACCCTCACCGACTCGCGCGACGAAGTCATCGCCCGCCGCAGTTTCCACCCTGCCGACTACCTCAATAGCGATGAAGAGATGGAACAGGGCATCGGTCACAACCGCGAGCGGGAGATCGCCTTGCGACTGGATACAACCGACCTTCGTCCGAGCGGTTACCGGCTTTTGCTGTTCTATCCGCAATAAGCCACGAACCTGAATTGGCTGGAAGAGACGCCAAACACTGCTACGTCAAGCCACCTCACACCGAAGCCCCTCAACAAGTAAGGGAAGCAAAAACTCTCCCTCATGCCGCTGCATGCCGGCAGCGGCACGCTTGTTTAGCATACGTCTCAGGACAGGCAACGGCGTATCCTTGAACCGACCAAAAGCAAGGAGGCTTCCTCGGCAGACAAAAAACAGGGGAGACCGAAGTCTCCCCTGTTTCATTGGTGCTTGTGCCTGGTTCGGATCCCGGCGAACCGGAACCCTTATATCAGCTCAAACTTACCAGGCGGACTCAAGCATCAGGGTCAGCAGGTTCTTGCCTGTGGAACCAACCACTGTCGCATCACTTGCACCGCCTGCATTGAATGCAGTACCGGAACCGATAGAGTAGTTGGCAACTACAGCCACGTTTTGCATCAGGTCATACACGCCAGTGAAGGTGATGTACTTCTCCGATTCGCCAGCGCCGTTCGTGCCGCTCAGGTAGTTGGCACCAACCGACAGCGTATGCGGGATCACAGTGAAATCCGCACCGATCTGAGTAGCTTTTACGTCGTTAGTAGTGCTGGCGTTGAACTGACTCGCCACAGTTCCATTGCCCTTGGCCGCTTTGGAATATGCGAAGTACAAGCCGGTTTCCATGCCGGCCAGTTCACCATGAGCCTGTGCAGTCAGACCGTTGCCCTTGGTGGCGACCTTGGTTGCAGCAGTTGTTCCAGTGTAGCTTTCGCCAGTCACGAATTCAGCACTGATCACCGTTGCGAAGTCAGCGATAGTCGGCGTAGCAGCGATATGCACTGCAGTCGAAGACATCTGGGTTGCTGCCACAAATTGGGGTGCAAAGCGTGACACGTTGATGTAGCCCATGTCGGAACGCACTACCGCAGCGATACCGGTGGATGCGCCTTGACCGATGCCTGTGTACTGGTGCGCGAACACTTGCGTGCGGTTCTCAGCCCAACGGATCGCACGGTTCAGCGCGTTGCTGGATTCTGTGTAGCCGTAGAATGCGCCCAAAGAGTCGGTTGTGAACGGAATCACGGAGACCGATGCGGAGTCCAGTTCAACTACGACCGGCACGCGCAGGCCAGCAGCAAAAGCACCGGCAGCCTTCAGGTTGTTCTCCATCATCATGCCGACCTTGAGTGCGCCGCTGTCCGCCACGCGACCGCCGAAGAACAAGGAATATTCGTCAGGGAACTGCCACTGACCACCATTAGTTGAAGAACCAGAAATGGCACCCGCTGCATCAGAGCCGTTGGTCTTCTGATAACGAACCTTCAACAGTACAGCCGCGTTCAGAGAAGCCGGGATAGACAGGTTCTCGTCTTCAACCTTTTCTTGTGCGCCCATCATGGTGAAGCCTGCTGCCTTGAATGCACGACCAAAACCGTTCAGAACGGGGAAGTGTTGTGCGTGGCAAGCAGCACAAGCCATGCCGGTCTGGCGTGAGAATGCCGGGATGGCGGATGCTTCCGGTGCGAAGGCCACAGCGGCCATGACGCCTGCCAATGACAGTACGATTTTCTTCATTGCGTAATTCCTCCAGAACAATTTGTTCAAGTTGCCCAATGATTCCTTGTGCGATTGGGTAACTGACTGATGCACAAGCCGGCGGCGATGCTAGCAACGCCCCCGTAAGTGCCCCGTCAAGGGGATGTGAAAGGAATGTGAAGTCGGGATTTTTGCAACACCCATGCTTGCGCGTGGGCACAACAGGAGGGATCAGATGGGCGCTTCGGGGATGAAAGTCACTGTCACAGTCGTCCCTTGCCCGGCGATGCTGTCTATCACGATGTGCCAGCCGTACCGTTCGCAGATGCGTTTGACCAAAGACAGTCCGACCCCGAACCCGGCACTCTGCCGGCCCTTGTAGTGCCGTTCGAATACGCGCGTCCGTTCTTCACCGTCCATACCGACGCCGGTGTCGCTGACGACTAGACTATCCCTGTTCAGAACGAGCCGAACGATGCCTGCCTGTGTGTGGAACATCGCGTTGCGCAACAGGTTGCTCACCACGATCTCAAGCAGTGCTTGCTCGACGGGCAGCGACGGCTCCGCTTGCAGCTCCAGCATCAATTCCACCGGTCGTTCGGCGAGCAGATGGCGGTGTTTCTCTACCGCATCTTTCACGATAGTCGCCACGGGGCACAGCGGCTCGTCCGCACCGGGCTGGCGCTCGCGCGACATCAATAACAAAGCGCGGGTCATCTCGGTCATGTCCTGCACGGCACGCTTGATGCGAATCAGCCGCTCGCGTTGCTTGCCGGACAGGGATGCATCCTGCTCCAGCACCTCCACCGCCCCCATGATCACCGCCAAAGGTGTACGCAACTCATGGCTGACATCACCGGTAAAGTTCTTCTCCCGCTCCACGAATTCACCCAGCCGCTGCACATAGTGCTCGAACGTGCGCGCCAGTTCACCGACCTCGTCATCTTGCACCAGCTTGGTCAGCGGAAGGTTCGACATGCCGGGGTCAGCTTGCCGGACCTGATCCGCCAGACGCGTGACCGGCGCCACGACACGGATAGCCAGCCAGAAGCCGCCGCCAGCCGATGCCAAAGTCATGAACAAGGTGAAGGCGACCAAAATACCGGCAAACTCAGCTTCATGCTGAAGCTGCGTATCGATATCGAACAACATGAAGTAGCTAATCCCCTCACGTTCTGCGACCAAGACCCGGTAGTGGTGCTCCTCTATACTCACATCGTGAATGCCGGGCGACAGCCCTCTGACTTCATCAGGGATGTTTCGACTGGGTTCCTTTTCGGAATAGACAAACCCCTTTATGGACATGGTGTTCGGTGGCGTGTAGGAAGGATGCCCATAGCGTGCGACCGCGTCCTGCAGTTCGTCCTGCAAGGTCTCATCGATCAATTGGTTGCCCAGATGCTGGGCAAAAACGAACAGTGCGCTGGAGAGCAGCAGACTCAGCAGCACCCCAAAGCTTGCAAATACGAATGCGACCCTGAAGCGGAGACTATGCCTGCGACTCATCTTCGACCTTTAACTGATAGCCGAAACCGCGCACGGTATGCAGCAATTTGCTCTGAAACGGCTTGTCGACCAGTTCGCGCAGCAAATACCAGTGTGCGCGCAAGGAATCGCTATCCGGCCGTGCCTCGCCCCAAATTGCCCGTTCGATATCACCTCTGGCAACGACCTGCGGCGATCTGGCCATCAGCAGTTCCAATATCTTGTACGGGATCGGCGGCAGTAGTATCTGGGTGCCTGCGCGTTTGACCGTAATGGTGAGCGGATCAAGGCTGAGGTCGGCCACAGCCATACCCCGTTTTTGAGTCAACCCGCTGCCGCGCCGCTGCAAAACGCGTAAACGCAACTCCACTTCCCGCAGTTCCGCCGGCTTGACCAGATAATCGTCCGCCCCGGCCTCCAGCCCTCGGATCTTGTCCTCAAGCTCATCGCGAGCGGTGATCATCAGGATAGGCGTGTGCTTGCCGGCTTCCGTCCGTAATTTTTTGCACAGGGTGATGCCATCCATACCCGGCAGCATCAGATCGAGCACGATGGCGTCGTAATCGTTGACCACTGCCAGATGCAGCCCGGTGATGCCATCCCCCGCCGCATCCACCACATGACCTTTCGCCTCCATGAAGTCGAACATATTGGAGGCCAGATCGCGATTGTCTTCGATGATCAATACATGCATGGTGGTCCGTCCTGACAAGG
>Ga0180732_1000946_pt1 | contig 20245 bp, 39 predicted proteins | sample KR11_01MetaG_FD_148674 | JGI IMG/M metagenome (GOLD analysis project Ga0180732, IMG submission 148674) | Groundwater microbial communities from the Olkiluoto Island deep subsurface site, Finland - KR11_0.1 MetaG | ecosystem: Environmental > Aquatic > Deep subsurface > Groundwater | place... | reverse complement strand
TTTATATTATTTTTAATTCCTATATATATCGCTTGACAAACACTTTTTATTCTGTTATGGATTTCTCAAGATGGTTAATGCCATCAACCTCCATTAATAGCCCCGTTTACATAGGGTAGGCGGGGCACACCTTCTAAGGAGCTTTTTCATGGTGTTTGATTTCTATCACGACCACGCCCAACCTCTCGACCGCATTCAAGTCGGAAAGCATCTCATAGTAAGATCATCATCTCCATCAAACTGCATAATTTGTGGCACAAAAACATTCTGGTGTGATTCGGAGGACATGAAGCCGGTGTGTGAAAAGCTATGTTTACGACAACTGCATAAACCGGATGACCAGATTAATGCAGGAGTAGCTTTTATAATGGATACAAGTTTGGGCGGTGAATAGGGGGATTATCAATGACCGAGTTCATCCTTGATTGTCTTTGGATATTATCTCAATGCATTATAGGCATTTCTATTATAATGCTAATGATGATTGGATTTTATACCGTCAAAAACACTTGGAAGGATTTCCGGCAACGCATGGAAGAAAGGGCAAACGAGAAGTGGAAGGAAGATTAACTTGCGAGCTTGCGTGGAAACTAAACAAAGATAAGCTGATCAGGATGGCATATAAAAATACATTCAATGCCTTGGCGGCCACAGCAGAACTATTCTGGGATTTGGCAACTGAAGAAGCAAATCGAAAGGTAAAAGATGATAGCACGACCAATAGAACAGTTTGACTTCGCAGCTGATTATAAAGTATTCTGGTTGGATATTGTGGGAAAAGCCGGTATCGAATTATATGGAGATATAAATAATTTCTGCGAGACATACAGAAGGTCTCCAAACAAAATATATAACGACATAAATAAAATGCTAAAGGTGGTCCCAATAACTCTGCGAAAATTAATAATTGAAATCTTTATGACAGAGTATGGAGGTGTAGATGAAAACTAAAATAGCAAGGCGGTGGCTGCGGCGGCATAAATGGAAAATAGCAAAGTTTAATCTTGGGTATTTTGACAAGGGCACTCAGTTCCATAAACAATACCGTGTTTGCAAAAGAGCTACTGAGAACATCCTGTTCAGGAAATTTATCTAATGGATAACGAATTTGACTTCATAGACGCAATCGAAATGCTTGTTGATATGCACCAGGACAGGAATGTTACTGTTGATTTTAACAATGAGTTGATAACCATCGAAGCATCTCAGTGCCAAGGGTGTAAGAACGACGTAGTGGTTGACCAGAACAACAAAATAGTGACGCATATCGGTAAAAATATCGGCTGGGTGATGGGATGACTTATGGGATTCAATGAATTTATAGAATATTTAGACGAGATAATTGATTACGATAAAATTGTAGTTGAATATGGTTTGAGTTATTCGGAAATCAAAAATGCCATAGAAGACATAAGATATGCTATGGGAGATCGTCCTTTAACACGATTGAGGGGCCAGAAGATCAGGGAATAGCATTATCAATAACAGTTGAGAACTTTATGAGCACGGTAGAATATATCGACATTGAACCGGAATGCGGATATGAAAAATGATAGAAGTTGCGAATGGAGAAAAAAGCTATATATTATCAGAGACCGGAACAGACTGGCAATACTGGTTAGAGAACGAAGAAAGTGAGGGTATGAGCGTGTCAGAAAAGAACCTTTTTAATTTGTTTGATAAGTATTTCAAGGAGGAATTTTGAAACAGAAAACAGCAAAAAGATGGTTGAGTCGTAACCGCTGGAGAATCGCAAAGTTTAATCTCGGTATGTTGGAAACGGGTACTCAATTCCACAAACAATTACTAAAATGTCAACGAGCTATTGGCTCAATTCTTTTTAGGAAATTTTCGTGAACATAATCCGCTATCATAAAGAAGAAGAATTTAAACTAATCCCAGAGAAAAACCTGATAGACTTTGTTCGTATCCAGTACGGTAGAGAACGATAGTTCCTAAATCTATGGAATTTTATTCATTGGACACGGGACTAACAGAGGGCTTTAGGAATAGAGCAGTAGTTGTTTGGGTGATCTTACCTTCGGATGTTTAAATCCAGTCTGAAGCTCTAAGGTTTAGTTTTAAGTGTAGCGGAAACGTGATTGTGAACTAAGCGTAACAACCCCAAACAACAGCCTCAAGGATTTATTTTACTCTGAAAGGAGAAAGACTTAATGATAGTCTATGTATTAAACAAACATGGTAGAAAATTAATGCCATGCAGCCCGAGAAGAGCAAGGCTTTTATTGAAAGAAGGCAAGGCAAAAGTGATTAAACGGACACCTTTTACAATTCAGTTGATTTATGGTTCGACTGGTTATGTTCAGCCTGTAAAAGCAGGAGTTGACAAAGGCTCAAAGGTAACAGGCATTGCTTGTATCGGAAATGGAAAACTTTTATTTTCAGGACATATAAACCACAGGCTTGACATTAAAAAGAAAATGGAATCCAGGGCATCGAACCGCAGAGCAAGAAGATCAAGGCTATGGTATAGAGAACCAAGATTTTTAAATAGAAGTTCAAGCAAAAGGAGCGGTAGAATACCACCTTCGATTAAGGCAAATATTGAAGAGGTTTTACGTACAATTAATAAAATACCGTTACCGATTACAGAAGTTATAGTCGAGGATGTGCAGATAGATATTGCAAAGTTGAATAATCCTGAATTAAAAGGCAGAGATTATCAAGAATCAAACAGACTTGATGAGAACTTAAGAATGGCAACATTAATAAGAGACAATATGACGTGCCAGGTATGCAAAAAGCGAGGATGCAAATTAGAAGCACATCATATAATACCAAGAAGCGAAGGTGGTAAGGATACAATTAAAAACCTTATTACGCTTTGTGGCGATATTTGTCATAAACAAGTTCACAAAGGCAAGCTTAAGATAACTGGTGGGGTGTCAGGATTTAAAGATAGGATGGCTCAAAGGACTATGCAAGGCAAGGCATATTTATATGAGAAACTTAAAGAGTCTTTTATTCTTAGTACCGTATTTGGCTATCAAACAGCTCAATATAGAAAAGAAATAGAACTTCCAAAAGATCATGACATAGATGCATTATGCGTAGCAACTTTACAATCAAGAGAAATGGTTCAATTTAATAAAGACAATTTTTATAACATAAATTTTAGGGCAAAACAAACCAGAAGACAATATCATGATATGCCCAAAAAAGGAACTGGTAGAGTTAAATATCAAGTTAATCAAACGCTTGATGGGTTTAAAAAAGGAGATATAGTTTTGGTTAAAGGATTTTTAAAGCAAATTAATTCGATTTATTCAAATAGATTGCTTGCTTTTAAGAGAATTAAGGGCGAGCCATCTTCCGCTATGTCGAAACAATGCAAAATAGTTGAAAGTCAACCGACTATTGTCTTTTCAACCACATAAATCTATGTTTTACTATAAATTAAATGACCGGTTAATATACATGGGAGAAACACTTTTCAAAAAATAATATTCCATACGCAATCGAAACAAGAGGAAAAGAAACTATTCTTTGGAAAGAACGTAGAGCCTAACTCTTCTTCGGCATAGGATTAAAAAAAGACCCCTGAATAGGAGTTTTCTTTTCAGCCTTTAACTTAATCGCTTTCTCAACTAACTTCTCAGGCTCAAAAACTTTATCCTCAAGCGTCTCTTTAAGTATTACCTTGTCAGATTTAATTGGTTCACTCTCAAGTCGTTTCTCTAATTTTTTCTGAGACTCAATCAGCTCTTTCTTTAAAACTTCTTTCTCTCCTAAAATCTGAGTAACCTTATCCTCAATTCTTTTCAAAATACCAATAACCTCAGACTCATTATCCCCATCTAAAAGAAACTGACTGATAGACTTGCCCGCATCCTTAGAACGCTTCCTTACCTTGCTCCAAACTTCTTCATTCTGAATATATATTATCTTTCTTGGCATATATGCTTTATTTTTTTCTTTCTCTATATTTTTCTTATCGGAAATTAACTTTTTCCGTTTCATTTCTATTTTCTTATGTAATATCTTAATAACTTTTGGAGCATAAATTGTCTCCACTAAATATAATAACGGTTTAACTTTGTCTTCATCTAATGTGTCTGTCTTATTAGCATTTAAAAGCCTTGTTGTTAATACATAATTAAAAACAGAATCCTCACCTCCACGATTCTTCGGAACTACATGATCAATTACCATGTCTGATTCATCAATAACTTGCCCAGTATAAAAACACTTCCCGTTAAATGCTTTAAATATGGCTTTTCGTAAATCTGAATCGTGTATGTTATGTTTCATGTCATTTCCCCTTCTTGCCTAATTGAATGTCTTTAGAATACGATTTAAAATCATCATCTTTCTTCCCCTTTAATTCAATAACCTTTTTAACTAAATTGTTCACTGCTGGCTCTGTGGATTTATTAAAGCTCTTTAGATGTAACCCAAGCAAATACTGCCCAGCAGATACCCTTGCCTTAGAACTCGATAAATTCCACGCACATTGCTTGACTTCATCCCATATCTCTTCATCTACATAAATCGTTACCCTCTTCATAATATTCCTCCTTGTTTAATTTATTGTAAGTAATATATTATTTAAGGTAATACTTTGTTTCGTGTGTGTCAACTATTATTTTGGGATTTTTTTGGGAAATTTATTGCGGCCGGTACTCCGACAGCTCATAGCATACCCCATACCCCATAGACTGAGGCAGGGGGGGCTTATGTCTTAACTTATTGATATGACTACCTATTGACTTTGGGTGACACTATAACAGGGTGACACTATGACAGATAGACATAATATATATTATCATACCTTGCATAGTTAACTACTTATTATTATTACATATATACAATAGTATGATAGTAGGTTATGGACAATTGTAAACCAATCGACAGGCCGGACATAGCACCAGGGATAGGGCAGGCGGCACGTCAGGGCAGGGCGGGAAATGGCAGGTTGTGTAGCAATAACAAGGGCTTGACGATAATTGGGGTTGGCGTCACGTCTTCGGCTGTCACTTGGTTATATGAAAGTGACCGGTTGGTCATTTTTAGGAGTTATTACATATTATAGATTGACATATCTATTTAATAGGATACCGGCTGCCTGTATTGGTCTGTGGCTTGACTTATGGTGTTAGTTGATAGGATGATATGGGTTGATTATGGGCTTGCTTATATGGGCGCTTGGTGGTCTTGGTGTTTAATCTTGTTATTGAGATCTTTATATCTTTATTGTCCGTGCTTTAAAGTGTCTCATGTTGTTTTATCTTGATACAATATTGTCTAAGGTTGTTTTGGTTATCTTGATACAGTATTATATCAATAGATATATAGGGCTTGATTTTGCTGTTATCTTCCATGTCTTAAAGTGTCTCAGGTTGTTTGGTTTAATGTGAGACAGTTTATCTGGGTTGCTTTGTGTCTTGTGATCTTATTTTGTTGCTGTGGTATGGCATTATTTACGCTATCCATTGTCATTACTGCCTTTGTTTTGATTAGTGGTAACATATTGATGGTTAGGTCTTAGTGTGTTTTTTAGCACTGTATAATGTGTTTTCTGATACTATAAAGCTGAATACAATGTGTTTTTTGATACTATGGAAAAACATAACTAATTGATTTTATTACAACCGATAAGATGCCTTCTATTCTGCACCATCTATTCATATGATTCTTTTTAATATATCAGTAACCGATAACGGCTTGTTGTTTTTGGATTGTCATCATTCGGAAAATTGCCTTTTAAATGTATTCTTATAAAACCGTTTTCGATCATTTCTTTTATGCCTTTTGAATATGTGTTGCCGGATATCCCGCATTCTTTTCTTGCAAAGGAAGCTGAACATTCAAAAACCTCTTTTCCTCTTTGCGGTCTCCTGGGCTTTACCCCTGGGATCCATTGCACCTGCTCTAAGAATAAACAATATAAGATTTGCGTGCTATATCTTAACTTTCTTAATCTTTTCAATACGCTAATTGGTATTTTCAAAAATGGTTCTGTCTCTTCAGGTTTATACGTCATTGCGAGCTGTCCAGGCCCTATCCAATAAAGTTATGTGAAGGGCAGCCGGTTGGACAGTCCGGTTTTCAGCTTGCATTGCCTATCCCTTCACGCTGTTATAAATCAATTATCCGGTAGCAAATCGGATAACTAATCATCAATATATCCGACACTTGCCTGTAAAACGTATAAAGTCAAGTAAAATCTCAAGAATCTCAAGAAAAACACGTCAAAGCCTTTTTAATGTTTTTGTAATGATATCATGAGTCTAAGTCATTTTCCGTACTTTTTTACTGTTTTGAGCTCAAAATAATCAACAAATAATTAAAAATAAATTAAAATATTTATGCTTTACATTTTAACAGGTTACAGGCTTATTTGATAATATGATAAAATTATTTTGTTGACAAAGTGCTTTACGCTTACTAATTTAAGCTTAGCTCAAAAACACTAAAACTTAACCGGAGGATAAAAACATGAAAAAACAATATCACATAGGGCAAACGGTATATATTAAACCTTTAAAATGTTGGGGAAAAATCATTAAAACCAGGATACAGGCCGGAATCGCTGAATATTATCTTATAATCCACAGCGGGACAGCGGGATATTATGCCGCAAGCGAACTTAAACAACTTTTTGCTTAACCGGAGGGCGTAAACATGGAATTTAAACTTAATATCAATATGGATAATGCAGCGTTTGAGGACTGCCCAGAGGATGAATTGCAAGATCTGTTAGAACGAGTCAAACAAAGACTTGCGGGCGGAGTAACCGAGGGAAAAATAGTTGATCTTAACGGCAATTGCGTTGGCGAGTTTAAAATAACAGACTAATGGGGGTGGAGACGTGACAAAAAAACTAAAAGAATTCAAACCGACACAAGATCAGGTATCAGCGGCAAGGGCTGTTTTTGTGTCCATGGCTTATGCTGATACAGTCCGGGAAGTGGTCGAGGAATATCAAAAAGAGTTTTTAGATACATTTAAACCGGAAAACAAGAAATTTCCCCGGCATAATGTAAAGATCATTACCAGGTTATCAGATACATATCTCATGAATGATTTCGATTTTGATTTGTACCTGGATTGGTGCGAGGACAAAGCCAAAGAGCATAAATTAACACTGAAAAGTAATAAATTTGGAATCATTGAGCGTGGATACTGTCCCCTGTTAGCAGCCGAAGAGGTACAAAGACAGGCCGAGCACCTGTTAATTGAGTCAATGGAGTCAATAACCGGCTTGACATTACATAAGATAATTTGCAGCGGTCTTGAAAATCTCAGAAAGTATATTGATTTGACGCTGCGATTATTAGCGCCTTATGTTAAACCTATTTTTTAGGGAGGTGTAAAAATGGAGCAATTAGTAATATATAAACTGGGTGAAACCAACTTGCAAACCACGATAACAAACGGATTTGCAGACTATACAGACGGCAAGCGTGCTGAAACATATCTTGACGAGCTGGGACCCGGATTTGCGATTTTACCCTTTGACCAGGCGCTTGAGTTGATGGAAAAAGCGGAGGAAATAAAATATATCAGACCTTGGGAAGAAATAACAGAAGAGAAATGGGATTATTTTCTTGAAGTTTTACCGCCTGAAGTATGGAAAACTGCGGACGGAGTTGAGATTTTCCGCATGTCTGAATATACACAGGGCAACATAACACAGCACTATGCAAGATATAACGGCAGGTATTTTGCAGCGTTCCGGCGCACGTCAAACGATTATAAGGCACTTGCCGAAGAGGTCAAGCAAATTCAAGGGAGGTTATAACATGAGAGATATAATTTTACAGGGTGCTTGCGGTATAGCAATGGTTGTCTGCTGGTATATTTTAACAATTTTGGCTTTTTGCGTATAGGTGGAGGCATGGACGATTTTAAAAAACGACTCAGGCAGGTTAGGGATGCGCTCAACAAGTGCAAATCCCTGGAAATCATTGAGAAAATTGCAGCATTATTAAACATTTAAAAAATTGGAGGTTGAAACATGAGAAATTTAATCGATGGTAAAATTTACGACACGGAAAAAAGCGATGTGGTGGCAACTAATGATTATAGCGACGGGACAAACTGCTATAATTGTGGTAGGACATCAAGTTTGTATAAAACAAAAAAGGGGCGGTTTTTTATACATTATCAAACGTGCTGGCAGGGTGATCAAGACTCAATTGAGCCGGTCTCAAGTCAAGAAGCTCAAGAAATATATAGTAATATGTATGACCAAAAAATGACAATCGAGGAAGCATTCGGAAGTGACTTTGAAGAAGCATAAATTATAGGCCACTGAACCGGCTCGAAAGAGTCAAATCAAAGGCGGTTATCTGATAGCAATATCAGGACCGCCTTTTTGTTTTGGAGGTGTTACCATGCACAACATGAGAGATATTAAAGATAGGTTACAGGCGGAGCTGGAGCAATGGTTTTTAAAGCAATGTAAAAACAATTATGCCGATTTTTATCTGTATTATTTACCGGCTGCACCTGAACACGACGGCGGTTTATTGATAGCAGAAAATATTAAGAATCCCGAATATCTGTTAGCAATGCCGGAAAAGATAAACAAGTCAATTACGGTGGAGCAAAATTTTAATAGAATAATGGTTTATGGCGTTTTAAACAAATTGCCTATTTTAACGATTTAGGGAGGTCCTGAAATGATCCAAAAAGATAAGAACGAAATCGAAGTGCGCTGCGACTGTGGGACATGGCATTATATGCCGGTTGAAGATTACATGCCGGAGGGCGAGCCATACGAGTGCGTAGAGTGCTATAAAAAACAAATCGACTACACTCTGTGGCACGGATAAACTGGAGTAACTGCCGAGTAAACTTTTAATATAAAAAATATTGGGGGTTAAAATGCACAAGATAACATTAAAGGATTTTAGATTTCTGCACGATTTTATAAACGATCATATTGACCTGGTACTCATGGCAGGGGACAACTTTATTGACGTAACCAGGGACACGTTCCGGAGTGCTGAGGGACATCATTACATTGACAGGGCGCTGATACGTGATGCATTTAAGCAGCGTGGGCTTGATACATTAAGCTGGAGCTATTGGACAAACGGCGCAGGGCTTTTGTTGCTTATAATAAATAGCTCATGCAATACTTTAACTATTAACAGTAAACTAACTGAAAATATTGGAGGTGTCGAGATGAAAAAAGACCATAAAAAATGTTGTATCTGCGGGAAGCCGGCCAGGCGCTGGAGCGACTACTGCCAGAAATGCGATGCCCTGGAGTATGAGAAATACGTGAGAGACCACGGTGATGCAGGAAAAGCTCCCATGATGAATGGGTCTCAGCCGTGATGCAGGAAATCTTGTCGTAATGGATGACTTTCCACGGTGATGCAGGAAAAGCTCCCATGATGAATGGCTTTTTGGAATGATGCAGGAAATGTAGGCATAATGGATGACTTTTTGATACAGTAAATTCAAACATAATGGAGGACTTATGAATAAAAATAATCGTGCTAATGATAAAATTTTAAAACAAATGGCACAACTTTACATTATGTTCACTGAACCATATGTCGTAATAAATAATGGTATATCTGAGATTAAATATAGTTGGACTGATGATAATGCAAAATCATTATATAAAAAATATGAAGAATTGCTAATATATAACATATTATTAGTGCAAAAAATCGACAAAGCTGAATTATGAGAAAGAAACTATTAGAACAAAATATCTATAAACCATTACAACTTTCAGGAGATTGCAACATGTCAAACTCAAACATTATGCTTTTACTATTTTTAGTAGTGGCTCTTGCAGTATCAACAGCCTTTTTTAGCATGAAAGCAGAAAAACTTAAAGAACAGCTTGAAGTTAAGGATAGTAAGATATTGGAATTGCATACTAAAAATGCTGACTATAATAGAGTCCACAAGTGGATTCCGATACTGAACCAACTATTGACTCCTCTTGCCAGGGCAGAGCTAAATGCACTATCAGAGAAATTGGATCAGCAAAATAATAGTGTTAAAAAACAGTGACTACCAGAAAATCTTATGCCAGAAAATGTGTTGCCAGAAAATATCGACTATCAGAAAATACGTTACCAGAAAATCTTGTATCAGAAAATCTTGTATCAGAAAATATGCTATCAGAAAATCGACTACCAGAAAATCTATCATCAGAAAATATACTGTACCAGAAAATATACTATCAGAAAATCAGGAGTCAGAAAATTTAACCAGAAAAAGGAGAATATTATGAAAAAATCAAAAGTTGACTACAAAAAACCCATCATTATCAGAAAAATCAGAGATAACGTATGGCAGAAATTCCGTGTGATTTGTGCCGACCACGATATATCAGCCAACAAAGGTGTAATCAGGTTAATAACTGATTATGTCGAGAAGATGGAGGAATCATGCAACTCAAAAAAATAACATGGAAGGTGTTACCGGACACAGGCAATCCCTGTAAACTATGCCGTAAAAATGAAGCAACATGGTTCGCAATAATTACGATTAACCCTGCCGGCAGGGTTACGCTCCCGCTTTGTGATGAATGTGTAATTGTGCCGGAAACTGAGATACTTGAAAGGATATTGCCATGATTGTGGATAATAATAACCTGGGGAATCGCAATCTGTGACCTAAATTACAGGCTATCAGATGATGCTTTTTGTGATAATTGGGAGTATAATCTGAACGCTCCGATACCAACCGGATGGGAAGATGCTATTATAAAAAGTCCTTGACATATGTAAATAATAAAAATGCCCCTGCTTCATTGGATTTTCATCCTCCACAGGGGCATTTTCTTTTATTTTAGCATCAAACTTCAATTAGTAAATTCTAATAAATACCTTTTTCCCTGCGATTACTGCCCTGATATACTTCATAATTTCCTCCTCTTTTGTTGAGTTTTGGGTTGCTAAGATTAATAAAATACCAAATACAAATAACCATTATCAAAATGAAACTAACTTGTCAAGTCTTTTTTTCCTAATTAGATTTCAGTGCCAATCAGGGGGCTGTTTTAGTGCCATAATCGGTATTATTCAGCCCTCTGATTGATAAACTCCTCCAGTGTCCTCGGTTTAAAATGCAGGGTCCGGTTTTTCTTTGCTTTGTCAGTTAATAGATATTTCCCCGGGCAAAACGTCTCTTTAAACAGCCCTGTTTTATTCGATATTATTGTTTTATTGACGTAAACTCCAAACCTCTGCAACATCCACTTCTGGTTAATGCTGAACTCGCGGCCTGCATGAAACTTTGAGAATCCTGCTTTGATTTCGACTATACTGTAATAGTTGTTGTTTCCATCTTCCGTTTCCTGGGCCACAAACGGTATGTTTTTTAACTGGACCCTATCCGATATTGCATTCCAGAAAATACCTCTTGCGTTTTTATGCCAGGATATTTTGTAATCTGGAGAATAGATATGCGGCGATAACAGATTGCTTTCCAGCTCTTTCGTGCGTGTTTTCAGATGCTTATCGTACTTATAAGAAAATGCCGGTGATAACAAAAACGGTTCAGGATGATGTTGAAATGAGGCTATATAACCTGCCTCAAATACCTCATCCAGCCACCATGAAGCCCACAATTCTTCAGGGGAATCTATTAAACTCATTGCACACCTCCCAAAATCTTCCCGATTTCAACCTTCAAATCTTCCTGGTCTGTATCGCCAGAATACATCCACTCGATGGCATACGCAAGTTTACCGGCTGTCTCAATTATTTTCTGCGCGGTCCTGATTAGCTCCAGACAGTCCTCGTTAATGTTATCAGCATCACCATACTCGTCTTTGACATTATTGTTGTCAATCTTCTCTTGCAGATCATTTGCAAAATCTGATATTCTAAAACATCCGTATCCGAATGAACCACCGCTCATATCTGCCCCCTCCTCTCGTCATCATCTGAATTGCCATGAAAACATTTAGTGCCTAAGTACCTATGCCCGTGCATACGTGGCTCAAGACCACATCCAGTACACCAGTTGCTCTTATCCCTTATCGGTTTTTTGCGATAATACGGCACGTCCTTTTTTGCCAGTATTCTATCCGGTACTGAACGGGGAATCTTTAACTTGATACTGATAGAGTATGGCTTCATCCCTTGGGCAAGTAACGATTTTATTAGCTCCTGGTCAACCTTGACTTTCTCTCTCATAAAATATGTCTCCTGCGTGCTGTTTAACGTGTCCTGACTTTTGACCCTACCTTACCCCTTCATAAACTTTTAAAATTAAGATTTGATATGTATAAGTTCGTTTAATATTATAGCAACAAGGAAGGCTGAAAGTGCTTATCAAGTTTGTTGCTTTTTAATCCGTTTTCTTTTTCCCACATTGGTTGCAAATTACTCAAAGCCCAACATCGCTTGAAATCTTCGTGCTCTGGTTTTGTGTAATTAAAAGCCGAAACTGGTATTTTGTGATCGATCACCCAGCCGCCTTTCCCATAATTTTCCCATGTCATCCCTGGTTGAAAAAGATTTTCAAGGTGTTTCTTTAAATCTTCTAATGTATAGCCAACAATTTCTGACCACGGTTTTTTATTTTTATGATTTCTTGATAATCTTTTCATACTAACACACATAACAACATTAATCCTAAAGTTAATATGGCGTTTATTTTTTTTCTTATATTCGTTATTTTGCTTTACTTTATATGTTTTTTTCTTAGGTTTGTCATTCTTTAATAAGCTTTCTGAATCTATTATTTTTTGACGTGCTTTATTATCTTGTATGAAGAAGTTCTTAAGCTTTTGCCTTTTTATGGAGTTTAATGTACTGACTTTTTTTCTATATTCTTGTGCTTTTTTGGGGTTGTTTAGTTGAGAAAGCTTAATCTTTTCATTGGACATTCTGGATAAACAAATTTTACATCTATAAAGATAAAGACCTCGATGAGAAGCTCTATTTTTATTAAAAAAATTGTCATTGAGTGGCTTTTCGATATTACATATTGTACATATTCTGGTTATTTCTTTCATTTTCCTCTTACTGCTCCCTAATAATATAGAAAAGCCCCAAATCGGCGCTATGATAAACCAGTGGTTTATACTCCGAAGTGAGGCTAATCTTAAAATTTAGGTTCTGATTTACCATAGCATTTTCTTAATACTATTTTCAAACAGACTTGTCAATCTTTTTGTTTGCCTATCATCAAATTTTTAAGAGCATTCCTGAACCTCACCTCCATCACTTAGTTGAGCTGGTATCTATCGGCTCATAATTATCCTGAAATCCAGAGAATCGTGTACATCTCATACATGGAATAAGTCCGTTATAGCCACCCCATATGCTTTGTAGCATCTCATAGAAATGATAATGTCTGCAAGTTTTACAATTCATCATTCACCTCCATTATTCTTTCTTAGCACTCATTTCGACCACCTGCATTCCGATTGATAGCAGGTTTATAATTGTATGGGAAATTGGTACGTAGTCCCGCTCAGACTCTTGCATGATTTTTTCATAGAGCTTATCGTATTTGCAAAGGTCGATTGTGATTATTCTGGATTCTTTCTGCCTGCCTTCAATTCGTTTTACCGCTGCATTCAAGCTCTGCTCAACATTTCTCAGAGCCTCATCTGATATTCCGTGCTTTCGTGTTTTTTTGGCTTTTTTTGGTCTTGTCTTTCGATTCGGAAACCACAAACCCTCTACAGGATGTTCTATGTAGCCTTTTCGCCAAGAATCGTAATGACGTTCGCAAAGCCCTCGTCTGTTTCCAACATTATTACACCCTTCAATTAAACATTTCTTGACCTGCTCCACTTCCTCACTCTCCATCGGCGCAGTAATGGTGACTTCTTCTTTCTGCTCCATTACCTCTGCTATAGCTTCCTCCTGTGTCACTGTCTGTATGTACGGGGCTATGTGATACCAGGGCTGGTTTTGTTGGAATGCATGGAGTCTTTCGCACTTATCCATGCATTCTGTTTTGTCGTTGTCACGATTCCAACATTTTATACAAACTGATTCTTCATTAAACATGTTTCCCCCAATATACTTTTTCTGCGTTAAGTCTTGCTACTTTTGCTGTTTCAATCTGTTGTCATCCATAATGTCCCACCTTTCGTCAATTTTGTCAATAACTTATTTCAAATTCTCTTGTTTTTGTGTCTTGGCTTAAACTCAAAAGCCATATCACGGATTCCGGTTTCCATGTCCATACCCGATGCGTAAAAGGTTAAGCCGTATTTCTTAACCAGATCTCGTATGTCTGATTCGAAATATTTGTTCATATCTCCATTGTCCTGACACTCGTAATAGATTTTTAGTGTTTTTAATGATAGATCTTTCATCTCATACCTCCTTTAACCATTCGTATTTCCAACCTTTTCGTTTTATATATACCTTAGCTACTTCCGCTGTCATGCCCTTGAAATATTTTATAATCGGTGCTGCTTCTATACATTCCCACCCATATAGATTCTTTTCCCACACACAACCAGCCACAAAATAGTTAGATGTTATTCTTAGTAGTATTTATGTTTTTTATAAATCTTCTATACTGCCCCGTTGCTCTATTATCCCTCCTGCCCATAAAAAATAAACGCCCCTTGCGGATACTATAAATTTCCCGGTGTGTAAGACCACAATCACAGCAAACAGTCACATATTCAACATCCAAAGGAATTTCGTATTCGTTATAATCTTCATGGTAAACATGCCTAAATTTCATGCCGTCCGCCTCTGTGCTCAGATACTTCCATAGTTTAGACCATACAATCAACTATTATTTTATTGGTTGCTCTTGGTAATACAGAAAGTGTTTTACTACTCTCGATAATTAAACCGTCAGAATTAATTGTAATAATAAATTCACGAGTATAACTATGCTCAGTTTTAATTTCTATCTCAATCTTATTTTTTCTAACTTGTTCGATTTTAATTTGAGATTTCATGTTGTTGCCTCCTATATTTTTAACCGTTTAGCGATCTTCCTTTCGCTGTTGTTTTTCCCATTCTGTTAATTCATACCTAACTTTAATGGTTTTTTCTAACCAGTTTATATTAATATCATAACCAATTAACTCTGGATATAAATCATACACAGTTCGCCACATGCCACTTTCTATACTTTTAAGTTTAGATGCACAATGAGTTATTAATGCATGTAAGTTTTCGCGATCTGTAAGATGCGTTTTAAGTGTTTTAATATCCTCTTTTGTTAAATTGATTATTCGGCCTGTCATTTTTTTAATAGTTTTTTCCGTCATAATTTAAACCTCCTTTAATTACCTCTGTGTTTGGTGGTTCATAATGTCCCACCTTTCATCAATTTTGTCAATAACTTATTTCAAATTCGCTTGTTTTTGTGTCCCGTGTCTTGGCTCAACCTTTCCCACCGAAAATAAGCCCTCTCCCATGCCCTGCAATAATCAAGATGCTCAGGCGGAACGGCTTTGTTCTCCAGGTAGTCGGCCAGGTATGCTTTTTCTATCTCTGTCCCAAAATCCATTTTTTTTTCAAGTTTTTTTAGCTCTACGTGGTTCATAATATTCTCCTTTTTATAATCTTCTATCTTTGCCTGTCATTTTAATAATTTGGCACATTCCTGCTATTCTACTACTGATACGATCATCAAGCCTTTTTGCAATTTGGCTCAAACTATAATTGGATGACACTATGGTTTTTTTCATATTCCGATATCTTCTATCTATAATTAGATATAATGTCTGCAATACCCATTCGGTCGGCTTTTCTGCTCCCAAATCGTCGAGCATTAAAACATCAGCCCTGCTATATTTATCTAAAAGTCCTTCTTCTGTAACTCCATCCTCTGTGTTTTTATTATTAAAACAATTTCTTATCTGCATTAATAATTCTGGGGTTGAAATAAAAACCGGATAATTTCCAGGATTTACATATTCGTCTATAAATCCCTTAGATAAATATGGCTGGGTGTCTAATATTATTTCCCTTGCTATAGCAGCCATTAAATGAGTTTTCCCAACACCTCTTGCACCATAAAGAAAAAGGCCGTCTTCTTTTTTATGTAAATCTTTATACATAGATGGAAAATCATTTATTTTTGCATTACAATATCTTTTTGAAACAACGTTAGACATTTTCCCATCTATTTCTTTATGTAATGTCTTTTTATATTCTTTTAATTTACATGGATTGCAAAACAATGTTGATTTCCATTCAATTTTACGATCATTGAATATGTGCTTAATGGTTTTTTCTTTACAAGTAGGGCATTCTTCATTGTCGGGAGGATATTTTTCAAACAACTGAAAGAATTTGATGGCCGCACTACTTCGACTCATATCAAGTTTTTCTGCCTCTTCCAGCAATACCTCCCTTGCTTTGGCTATGTCCTTATTCTGTAGATAGGGTTCTACCAAGTTTTGAATATTTGTCATCGACATCTCCCAGGCTTCCATCTTTTCCATTCTCGCTTTTAAATCTTGCATTGTTATCTCCTTGCTTTTCTTTCAGCGGAAAAAACCCTTGCCAACTTCGCATTATGGTTTCTTCGATAACTTTTATAGGATCGTTACCTTGCTCTTTGAGCTTCTCTAATTTTTTTATATTTAAACTCTCAGCATATTCTGTAAGAGGCTTTTTTATTTTAATACGATATTTTTTAAATTCACCCCATAATTCTAAAGGCAACCAATCCGGCAATCCCTTATTAGTTTCTTTTGTAATAGTGTCTTTTGTATGTATCTTTTTTGATAACGATGGATTATCTTTTTTGATAACGATCGTTATCTTTTTTGATAACGTTATCTTTTTTGATAACGATTGCCATTGATTATAATGTTTATTAAATTCATATACATGCGCTGGTTTGTTATCTTTTTTGATAACATGTATTATCTTTTTTGATAACAAACCTTTTATAGCTCTAATTATATTTTGTCTATTTATTCCAGTCATTTTTACAAATTGAGATAATGAAATGGCATCTTGTTTTTTATTAAAACCATAAGTCTTACGCAAAATAACATCAAGGCATTGTCTTTGTTCGCCTGGTATTCGATATTTTGCAAGAGCTTCCAACAATTCATTTGCTATTGGAGTAAAGCCATTTTCTTTTTGAGGATTGGTCAATTATTATTTCTTTCGCAGCGTCGTATAATCTCTGCTTTAAAAATTTGCCGCCATTTATTTTTTTTATCAAAATTCTCAGAGCACCATTGCATATAGTTTTTATCAAGTTCACTAAGTTTTGTTCCATTATATTTGCCAAACGGAATTAAAAGATCACCTAAAGCAGCTTGTTTTTTCTCTTTTTTGGTCGTCATTTGTCTTTGTTCTAAGTCTTTGCCTGTTATGATATTCACTCCAGTAAGATAACCTTTGTTTGATTTTAAACGCCACAACTCGTTCCCATTAGAAACATCCTCAAAAACAAAAGTATTAATCTCTCCAAATCTTTTTACATTATCGCAAAGGTCTGACAGTAAACAATGTTTTTTCCCTTGCGCTACTCTAAGTCCTCGTCCGCACATCTGAACAAAAAGTCTTAATGATTTAGTCGGTCTCGCTATAATAATATGATCAAGTTCGGGGAAATCATATCCGGCCACAAGGACTCCTACATTCACAACACAGATTTCACCAAGCCTAAACCTTCTTAAAATATCTTCCCTGTCTTTCTTTTTTGTTACGCCTGATATTTCTTCGCAGTTAAGTTTTAGCTTTAAGAGTTCATTGATAACTTGTTCAGATTCTTCCCTGAATTGCGTAAAAATAAGAATGTGTTTTGCAGTTGATTTCTTGACCGTTCCGATTATTTTTGATATGATATTTTGAGACTGGTTATAAGACAGCAATGCCTTTTCATCATATCCCTGTCCAGTGGAGTTGCTTTTGATTTTTTTACTGTCATAGGTATTTTCGATATCATATTTTAATGGGCACAAAAACCCCATCTCAAACATTTCCGGAATTTGAGTAATGTGTTTTATGGTGCTAAATATTCTTGGTCTTGTTCGTGTTAATATTCTCGATTCAACCACGGGCTCATTATTACCAAAACTATTTACATAATACCGCATTCGATATGGGGATGCAGTTGTTCCAATAACTGGTAAACCTAAACTATTTATAAAATCTTCATATTGTCCACCTTTTGAATTAACCAAATCAGCCTCATCAACTATAATTAATTCAAAATGTTTGAATTTTTCCTTATGTTTTAGGATTGACCCGATTGTTGCAATTGTTACTTTCCCAATAGTTTTTTCATCCATTGAAGCGGAAAAAATACCGATATCGGTCATGCCAAAGGCTTTTATTTTTTCAAGGTTTTGTTTCAGGATTTCTATAGAAGGTTGCAGGACGATTGATTTCAGATTGCTGCGCCGCACTATTTCTGCAATCACTAAAGATTTGCCCGATGCTGTAGGTAGAACCAACAAACCATTTTTTTTAGATTGAATAATTTCGAGGCCAGCCTTAACAGCTTTTTCTTGGTAGGAGCGTAAAATAAACATAATATCAACCCAACAAAAAAAGGGAAGTTCTCCAGGGCGGACAGGTTGATCGTGAGGCAACCACTAAGATATAAAATCTTAGACCCTGGAGAACTTCCCTTAAACTATTAAATTGATATTTCACGATATCATTTGTCCTTATCTATCCTTTCAAACCCCACCCTAAACTGCTTATAAACTAATGTCAAGCTTTATTATCTTACAATCGCATAATAAATTACATACAGCCAAGAACACATGCCATGTAATATAGCCCAAAGTATTGAATTGTTTACCGACCATGAGATCGCTATTGCTAATGCACAACCAAATCCGACTCCTGCCGATGCCGTTCCTTCTTTCACAATTACCTCCTATCAGGTTTTAACATGCCCTTCGCTTTGCCAGGCTCTTTCTAACAAGTCTTGCTTGTTTGGCATATATTGATTCTGGATCTGTCCCTATGCTGGGCTGCCTTATCGCAGGGAGTGCAGGGCATGTTATGTAAATAATTTCAACTGACTCGCTTCAGACTCGATGCGAAATATAGTCTTTTCATTCATCTTCCTCGACCATCCGAACGTCTTGATTACCCACTGAAATCGCAATATAGATGTTTTCGCTACCACACTTCGGGCAGCGGTTTTCGCCCATAATCACAGCAGCCCACCACACATGACCACAGTCTTGGCATACGGCTCTAATCATGGCTTATCCTTTTAATTGTATAACCCGTAATCTTGTTTGGCAGCCCAGCCTCATGCCACCAATGAAATTCTATCTCTTCGTCATCTGTTATCAGCACGCTTATTATACCTGTCGTTGTGTCAAGTTGCGGTGAATATACAATTTGTCTTCCGTTTGTTGTTTTTTTCATGGCTTATCCTCAATCGGCTTTATTGCCATTACAACCCATCCGTCCTTTAATCCAAGACCGCCTAAAATGTATGTAACAGTAGCGGTTATTTCTCTGCCGGTATAGCCGGTGCGTTGAGTCCATTCTTGAAGCAGTAGCGTATGCCCCACACGAAATCCTCTATCGTTTTTGCGTAACTCAAATGTTTTTTCACCAGACCACAGCCGTTCAAAAAACTCAGGCCATGTTTTTAAGTCGTGGGTCATGGCTTCACCTCATATATCACACAAAACTCTTTCTCTGTGTTTATATTAAACTTCATCCTTATCTCGTCAGGAATCAGGCGTGAGAACCCAGCATAAAGGCAAAGAGGTTCTTTTCTGTGTTTGTTTTGATCTGCTACTGAAAGCCATTTTAGGAATGTTATTTTCATTTCACCCTTATTTTCAATAATGCCTGTGCCGGTATGTCGTAGGCTTTCATGTATTTTAAGATTATTGCAGGGCTGATTGATCTTTGGTTATGAATATGTTTGTATAAAGTGCTTGGTGTTACCTTGCCTTTTTTTGCCATCTGGGTAAGGGTAAGATTATTCTTTTTCTGATAACGTGCTAATATGTTCAAATTATAACCTCCTTTTTAGGCGTTTAATGGTATGTATTATGTATAAACAGACAAGTCAAGTTTTTTCTTTGGCAACATTAAAAAACATTCCAACTGGCAAGAAATATGAAAAATAAGTATTGACTTTTGAAAAAGCACCTGATACGTAAGAAGAAACTAAACAATGGAGGCAAACATGAAAACAACCGTGAATTTTTTAGAAGCAGTTAAGGCATTGAAGGAAGGGAAGTGCGAGAAGATTCAAAGCGTAAAAACAAGAACTACTTATTCTATAGATATGGATAATAATGACACACTTTCACTTAGGTTGTCTAACGGTCACGATGACGGAATTTGCTTACGTTGTGAGTCTT